>Ga0315915_1001086_pt1 | contig 31810 bp, 16 predicted proteins | sample MpolbnodulesMG_FD_207738 | JGI IMG/M metagenome (GOLD analysis project Ga0315915, IMG submission 207738) | Medicago polymorpha root nodule microbial communities from Los Angeles, California, United States - branched nodules | ecosystem: Host-associated > Plants > Roots > Nodule | place: USA... | reverse complement strand
CCTTTCTTGTGGTTTTTCTCACCTTCACCAAATATGGATAAAGAAATATCGGTTTTGGGATCGTTCAAGACTAGAAGGGGAGGATTCTCACTAATCTTCACCATTATCGTGCAAAGTTTTCTATGTAGTTATTGACAAAATATGTGTGGAGATGGATCACCGCTTTAGTGAAGGAAGTAATATTGTGCTTGATTGCTTCTCATGTCTTGACCCCAAGAATTCTTTCTTCAAGTTTGATGTTGATAAGCTTGCTCGTCTTGCTGATATTTATCATGCACACTTTTCTGATGATGACCGTAGAACAATAAGGGAGAGACTTGGCACTTATGTACTTCAAGTGAAAGGGCATGCTTCCTTTTCTTCTTGTGAAGATGTTCAAAGTTTGGCTATGAAGATGGTTCAAACCGAGAAACATTTGGTATTTTCATTGGTCTACAAACTCATTGAGTTGGCTTTGATATTGGCGGTGTCGACATCATCCGTTGAAAGAGCTTTTTCAGCAATGAAGATTATCAAGTCTAAATTGCACAACAATATCAATGATGTGTGATTTAATGACTTGATGATATGTTACACCGAGCGGGAGATATTCAAGTCACTTGATGATGTTGATATTATTCGAATATTCACCGCAAAGAGGTCTCGGAATGGGCATTTACCTCCTAATTTTATTTAGCACACTATTGACAGATTGTATTTCATCTCTCTTATTTCAAATTGTACTTTTGTTGACAAAACGACGAACTTCGTTTATTTCGATTTATGACTATTTATATATATTATGTCACATGTAAATTTGCGATAATTTTTTTGCCTAAATTCTATAAAATTCCTGGTTCCATCACTGATAATGAGTATCAATTCTGAAAGCTTTTAACACCACAAAATCAAAGATAGTTGGAGCAGTGACTGCTTTTGTAAGGTTTCCAGAGAGAAATACATTAGCAGTTATCTTAGCCATTGCAGAATTAAAAGTTGGTATGGTGTTATTGAGTCTATTGTCGTTGCTGGCGAACCAAATAGTATTGGTGATTCTTATTATTGGCTTATTAAAAAAAATGGTCAAAATGGATGTTAAGTTTTTTTTCTTACAAAAAAAAATGGATGTTAAGTTAATGCCGAGGTTTAGCTGCAGCCAATTCAAAAAAGCAATCGCAAAGAAACATTGAAGGAAAATGTGATACGCAGTTTCTTGTTACTCAAGCACTACAAGAAAACGCTAACATGTGCACTTTATTGGCATTCATTTTGTGGCATTTAGCATGTATTCATTTTGTGGCATTTAAAAGGAGGCCCATAAGTAAAAATGAAAAATTTTTGAGGATCAAAAGTCGAATAATTTCTTTAAAGAAATTAAAATGAAAAGTTGGTATATTTATAAAATTAAAAACATATTTAACCTTTGTTTCTATTACATTGACAAATGTTTGAGTACTATTCTCAACACAGAGTTTCCTTTACTAAGTATTTTAACCGATGCTTTTATAACACTCGTTAATAAGATTTTATATTAAATAGGATAATGTTAATCATTGCTTTTGAGGCATTGATTAAAGTACTAAAATGAGTAAGTTTGCATCGAAAAGTTGTGTAATTATTGCTAAGAAAAAAGTAAAGACTTGAATTTCCAAAACAAAATTTTCATTATTGGAATCCTTAACCATTGCCCTTAGGGCACTGTTTAACAAGACCCTATAAAATATATTACTCCATCCGTCCCTAGTTATAAACATCTATTGAGAAAAAATTGTGTCCTTAAATATAACATTTCTTTCAACTTTTTAGATGCATTTTTTTTTCTTTCAAACATAACCCTAATTAATACTACTAATTTACCTTGAAATATGAAGAAGTCAAATTTGAATACACTACAAAGACAATTTAATATCCTCAAAGAAAATGAACATATTAATTTCACTTTTACCTTTTTTAATCTTTGTGAAGAGTAATGTTAGCAATGCTCTATTTTGAACTCTCTCTTTGATGCATACATCTCTTATTGATTTAAATCATTGGAGTCATGGGCGGTTTCACCGCCCTGCGACCCCGGGCAGTCGTCCGGGCTCGATCGATAATTGTTGCACATTAGATCCAACCCAAAAGTCCATTAACACACTTACAAAAAGAAAAATCTGGGCAAAATCTGAAGATTCTCAAACGCAAATAGGTCTCAGAAAAGACATTTACCTCCTAATTTTATTTAGCACATTATTGATGGGTTCATCTCTCTTATTTTAACGGATTAATTGTTTAAATTGACCCTGTAATATACATTATGTCTGAAAAATGACTCTCTAAAATACAAAACATATATTCTAGCATTGTAACTTGAATTTTTCTTATTTTTGACCACCTTATAATATACGCGTAGTCTAAAAATGTGACCTACAGGTTGAATTTTTTCACTTCTTTTTGCATACATGTTTAGCACGTTAAAATATAGCTTTACACAAAAAATTAAATTTCTTCGACTAGGGATAAATTAATTATGAATTTTTATTCCCTCATAATTATGAATTTCTTAAACAATTTATAATTAATTTGTATCCCGTTTAAAAACTACAAAATTTCATTGTGAAGGTTCTTATCATGTTCTAGTCATGCCTACAAAATTAGGGAACTAAATTTGACTTGTGAGTATACGCTTATGCGGAACAAAATTTCAATTTGCACGTTTTGGTTGGAAAATCAGAATAAATTTAAACGACTTTGAAATGCTTTGAAACTTTTCAGATCCTTTTTATGTATTTTTATAGATGTCTCTGCAAATAATGAGCTCAAAATTCGATTGATAGATCGAGATTTCTGTTGTTTTGTTTTTTCAGTTTTTGACACTTTAAAAATTCATAATTAATTTTTCGTTTGTCGAAAATTTATAATTTTTTTCCGTGTAAAGCCATATTTTATCATTCTTAACTCGTCTCTAAGAAATCATGAAAAAATTCAATCTCTTGGTTGCTTTATTGGACTTCGCGTATATTATAGGGTTATAAATAATAAAAATCTCGAATTACATGGTCAGAATACATGTTATTTAATTATTGGGTCAATTGTCAGACTTCACGTATATTACATGGTCAATTTAAATTAATAACCCTATTTTAAATAGTATTTTTGTTGACAAAATGAGAAACCTCTTTTATTTCGATTTATGACTGCTTATATATTATGTCACATGTGAATTTGCAACAAATTTTTTGCCTGGGCTCCATAAATTTCCTGGCTCCGCCAGTGATTGTGGCTCTACACTTTGAAACTTGAACCCATCCAAAATGGTGAGACATATATTGATTTCATCCAATAAAAACCAGTGCTAAAGAGAATGTTGAAAAATGAGTGGTACTGCTATTTCTTTCTTTGTGAAATTTGAAATGAGGGTTTTGTATTAAGGAACCGAGGGAGTAGTGATTTTACATAAAAGGCCAGCAGACAGGTGACAGCTGTGGACCCCTTTGATTCAAGCTTCTGAGAAAATATTTACAACATTCAATGTGGAGTAATAATAAATGATGGGGTACTTTGGGCTTTGACTTGTTGTAATTAGTTAAGCTTTGATAATGGCGCATTATATTTTGTAATTAAGTAAAAATGATTGTAAAGATTCGAACTCAATAAATAATGGGTCATGTTAACCAATGCCCCAGGATATTGGTTAAGGAAATTAAAAAAAGAAATTTTAAAATAAAAGTAATACTTTTTATGCTTTTAAGAGTTGACAACACAAATTCCAATGTAATACTTATCATATTTCACTCCTTAACCAGTGTCCCTGGAGTACCGGTTAACATTACCCATAAATAATTTAGAAAAATTGTGTATGGTGTGATTTTTTTTTTTGAGGGTGTGTATGGTGTGATTGGTGAACCCTACATTCCACTATTTTATTTGGCACGTTGTCGATATATGATTTGAATACATTTTATATAGTTCACTGTTCTCTTACTCTCTTTTTTTTTTGGTTTTTGGTAAAATAGTTCTCTTGTTTTTGTTTTGTTTTTTTTGACCAAATTGTTTTTGTTTTGTTGATATAAGAGTTCTCTAGTCTTCAAGTACGACCAGTACTACTACTAGGACGCTACATATAACAGTTCTCTATGTTTTCAACAAGCAAAAAGTTTATGATTTTTTTTATTTTTTAAAGGAAAAAGTTTATGATGTTAGTCATCAAAATTATGGCTGAAACAAATCAAGAAATTGTTTACTTGCATTGTTTTGTCTTTTTATTATCAGTCACAATGAGTGATCTGGAGCATATCATAAATCAAATCGTCCTACAATGACTTTTTTTTCTTTTAAATTGTTCTTTTAGTCTTTTAACTATATTTTTAGTATGGATTTGATACTTTTGGTGCGTTTGAGTTCTTTAAGTTCATTTCAGTCATACATTTTAATCTCTTTCGTTAGTGTTACGAACATTCAGCATCTTGAGAAATCATAAATAATATGTACAATGTAAAATGTCAATACTCCTATCAATATGATATTATGCTCTGATGACAAAAATTTAGCGGGTGCATCAAATCGTACATAACTTCGTAGGTAATAAAATAGTAAGTTATTATCTAAATAAGGATTGTCGTTCAACTTAAAAATTAGCGAAATTTATTAGAAGTAAATAAAATAGAAAATAGGGATTTAATTGTCCTGCCCAATGCGAGATTAGGCTAATTTGATTCAAATGCATAATGGTGATTAGAAAAATCCTTGAATCCCCCTTCCATCTTTGTTGGAATTAATGTGGTTAATCATTAGTTTATGACATATCTTTTGATTTAAGAAAAGAGAATTATGACCCCGTGATATAGCGGTGGAAGTTTTATTTTTATATCGCCGCGATTAAAACAATTACAATTGCGACGTTCCCTTAAGATGAGTTAAAACAATAGCTTCATGCTTAGATTCGATTAAAAGAATTTAATTGAGAAGGACGGAAGTACGATTGTCAATCCCATAATCCACCTAGAGATCAGTTTCATTGTTGGTTTAAAAAAGCATTAGAGAACATACATAATCTGACACTTAAATCATAAGTTGAATGCAAAACTTTATTAATTGAATCCAACAAATAAGAAGGGGTTCATCTTCGAACCATAACCAAGCGAGGTTTATTTGCACCTGACAACAATTATCATTACAAAACAATAGAAAACATACTCTAATGAGAACAAGCGGAGGATGGAGATCCTCTGCCTTGAAGCTCTGATGCTTGACCCATGTCTTGTACCGTTAGCTTTCTGAATGAATAAAATAGTATGCAAGTGTCTATATTTATAGCTTATCGTTATTAATGATTAATAGATGATAGTTGAGCTTATTCCTCCGATCCAGCATGAAAAACAAGCTAAAACTACATTTTTCCCGAGCTCGTGGGCATGGGTGTACATACTAAAACACAGGGGCGCATAGGGCAGCAAGTCCAATGCGGATTTGCAGTTTTTTCGTCCTTTTTTTTAGCGTTCTTCTGTCACCAATTGAAAGCATTGGAACATGGGATGAATTTTCCCCAACTTGTATTGTCTTCAAAAACCTTCGAAGAACCATTGATATTCATTCTTCATATCCTTGATCCTTCACGTGAAGTCTTGTTTTTCCGATTTACATGATTTCTCACTAAAAAAAACTCAAAAACCTACATAGTTGCATGATTTACGATAAAAGTGATTTACAACGACTCAAATGAAAACAATACAAAATACTCCTCAAACCATGAACAACTCCTCTAAATTATGACATCTTATTTGCCTTCAAATACAAATAAAATAACTAGAAACATAGCGTAAAATATCCTACGATGCCCCGTCACCATGTTCTTAAATTACTTATAAACTGTATAATCATAAATGTTTGTTCATTGTTGTCATTTTTGTGGAGAAATTAGTGCAAATCATATTTTCTTTAAATCATATTGAGTTGATATTTTTGTCAAATAAAATATTGATTTTAAAAAATAGAAAAATAATAAAAATATTGAGAATAAATGTGGAAGCGACACGTGACATAAAAAACATTACTTTATATGTATTATTGATATATCATAGCTTTGTATCCATGAGATTTGTGCATCTCTATTTAATACTATAACATTGAAAACAACTCGATGTTTATCACACAATAATTTTCTGCCACCATTTCAGCTTGGCATCGTATGAATGCAAGTGGTACGTGTGAAGGGAATTTTTTGAAGTTAATCCAACCAACTTAGAATTAATCAAACACTCAAAGATTCAACAATGCAGAAATGTGAAAGCTTGTTTATCTTATGGATTCTATTAAAGTATATTGCATAAACCGTACTTAATTGATAGGGAAACTATAGTTAGTTGGTTGTGTAGGTAGTTAGGAGTCGGTTAGACTACCTCACTCTTATATATAACTCACACCATTATACTCTATTAGTATCTTTAATAAATCTATTCATTAATTCTACTATGAATTTCAATGAATATCTTCTACATGAACACTCTTGTGGTTGCTTTTTTACTGATCATTATGATCTTTATCTTTGCATTCCATAATTATTAACATAATCAAATAATATTTTCAAAATAGTCTTTTAAATAGTTGAAGGCTTTGTAAGACGTAGCTCAGTTGACAATACTGGTATTATTAAGTTTGTTCATTTGGGTTTGAAAAGATTTTACTTGAATGAAAAGTTTTTCTTTAAAGAAATTCAACTTGATATGCCATTCATAAGGTGTCAGAGAGAAAAAAATCATAGCTTTAAAAAATGTGATCATGGAAGCTCCAACATGGCTGCTATAATATCACAAGTCAATAGGGATACCCTAAAAATGATAGTATACGAAGAAAAGGATGTGATGGTATGCAACAATTTGATTATAATGGTTAGATTTGTATGGTCTCCACCATATGACCTGATCTAAGGACAGCCCATCGATTGATCTAGACCATTGACTTGTTTTGGTAGGGAGTCCCAAATCTTATTTTTCATGTGAGGTTGGTGAAAGGCACTATCAACCTTTTTATTATATAATTATTTATTTATATTTTTGTTCACATTTTCGTTGTTACCATGTAACTTGTTTTGTATTTTTTCTCCTATGGGTTACCTGGTCTAGGTGATCACTATTCACTAGTCTTATAGCTCAGGGCTCAGTGATTGTCTGTGAATTATTACTCACTCGTGGGCATTTATGGATGTGGGGTATAGTTCCATTTTCAAAGTGAATCAGTTTTGGTCTTAATTGTGGTGCAGTTGAGTTGTCTAGGGCAAAAAGAAAGGATTTGGATTTCTTACATTTATTGCATCATGCAATAATGCATCTCAACTTAAGGGTTAAGATTGTTTGAAGTTAATTTTGTTATTGTGTAATATGAACGGTTCGATTTAAAATTGAAGGCTAAAATTGACTATAATGTGTAATTGCATGCAATTTGTTACTGTATTTGTGTATCGATATATAAATTGACTAAAATCTAAGTTATAATCGTGAGACCTGGCAGTAAGGGCGTCAAAACCGTCATACTTCTATCAAATGAGTCAAAGATGGTGTTGGGTGAGATGTGGGTTAGCCGAAAGATGGTGCTCCGAGTGGATTCAGACGGAGTGGGAAGGGTTTAAGGGGAGATGGGTCATGGGTGGAATATTGACGAAATGGGGCGGTGTGGCTGCGCGGTGAATGGTGATTAATGGATCTAGAGGGCGACCTGATAAGTGACACATCATATATTCTAGAGAGACAAGGAGAACAAAAATATGATGGTTCAATTGTATATTGATACCTCATTCTCCGTCGTGTATTTTAAACGCCTAGTTTAAAAATACACAGAAATTGAGGTAACAAGTTTATATTTGATTTCATGTCTTAATTGGAATTATTCCATCCCAATGTAAATTCATCAAAGAAGCTACAGTTTATAGCTTTAGCTGAATGCCATACTGAGATATCAAACATACACTATTTGATGATGTATGTTATATGTACCAATTTGCTTGTAATTACATATGATATGATTTCCACTTTTTCTCACAGACATGATTTCTTTGAAATCAGTAACTAGTAGTTGTTTAGATTTACTGTTTTAATAAGTAGGGGACTTTGAACAGTATATTATTTTTTTCCATGCAGTATTCAATAATTTTGTCCTACATATAATAATTTACATTAAAGGACCAAGTTGGCCTCACACTGCACCCCAAAAAAAAAGTCCATTCAGTCCACAAAGCAGAAACCAGTTATAAATTCATTGTAAGTAACTTAAATCTCACCTTCACACACTTTGTATTCTATTCTATTCTAATTTCTACCACTCTTTCTTCTTTTCTATATGTAACTATCTTGTGTATTGAGATAGATTCACAAACAAAGCTATAGCAAAAGCAACAATGGTGGTGAAAAAACCAAAGATTGTGATAATTGGAGCTGGAATGGCAGGCTTAACAGCAGCAAACAAGCTCTACACTTCAACAGCTTCAAAGGACTTATTTGAACTCATTGTTGTTGAAGGTGGAACAAGAATTGGTGGAAGAATCAACACATCAGAATTTGGTGGTGACAAGATTGAGATGGGAGCTACATGGATCCATGGAATTGGTAACAGTCCAATTCACAAGATTGCTCAACAAATTCATTCACTTCACTCTGACCAACCTTGGGAGTGCATGGATGGTAATAGCAATGATGAATCCCTTACAACAGTTTCTGAAGGTGGTTTCAATCTTCAACCTTGTATTGTTGATCCTGTTTCAAAGCTTTTCAAATATCTCATGGAGTATTCTCAAGGAAAGTTAAGTAAAGAAACTGCAAAAGGTGAAGTTCTTAGTTACTATAACATGGCTGTTAAAGCTGCTTCTTCAAACTTTGGCTCTAAAAAGAATCTTAGTATTGGTTCTTTTTTGAGACAAGGGCTTGATGCTTACTTTGAATCAGTGAAAGATAAAGAAGAAGAGGTAAATGGTTATGGAGATTGGAACAAGAAATTGCTTAAAGAAGCAGTTTTTGCAATGTATGAGAATACTGAAAGGACTTATACTTCAGCTGGTGATTTGGAGTGTTTAGATTATGAAGCTGAAAGTGAGTATAGAATGTTTCCAGGTGAAGAAATCACAATTGCTAAAGGCTATTTGAGTATAATTGAGTACATAGCTTCTGTTTTACCACCTGGTTTAATTCAGTTAGGTAAAAAAGTAAAAAAAATTGAATGGCAGCCAGTAAAAAAAAGCTATGATGATAATTGTTTTAGGCCTGTTAAGCTACATTTCTGTGATGGATCTATTATGTATGCAGATCATGTCATTGTCACTGTTTCACTAGGTATTTTAAAAGCTTCTATTTCTCATCATGATGATGATGATGATGATAAAGGTATGTTATTCAGTCCTATGCTTCCATCTTTCAAAGTTGAAGCAATTTCAAGGCTTGGTTTTGGAGTTGTTAACAAGTTGTTTATGCAATTGAGTACTCAAAAAACAACAAATCTTGATGATGAAAATTCAGAAGAGTTGTTTCCTTTTCTTCAAATGGTGTTTCATTCACCACAAAATGAAACAAAGGACAAGAAAATACCATGGTGGATGAGAAAAACAGCTACACTTTTTCCTATTTACAACAATTCAAGTGTTCTCTTATCTTGGTTTGCTGGTGAAGAAGCATTAGCACTTGAATCACTCAAAGATGAAGAAATAATCAATGGTGTTTCATCAACAGTTTCAAGCTTTTTACCTCAAAATGAAGTGAAATTTGATAAAGTTTTGAAGAGTAAATGGGGGACTGATCCTTTGTTTTTAGGATCATACAGTTATGTTGCAGTTGGTTCAAGTGGTGAAGATTTAGATACAATGGCTGAACCAATACCAATGATGAAAGATAATAGCAATTTTTCATATCCACTTCAAATTTTGTTTGCAGGTGAAGCAACTCACAGAACTCATTATTCAACAACTCATGGAGCTTACTTCAGTGGTCTTAGGGAAGCTAATAGGCTTCTTCAACATTATCATTGTGTTGGGATTTTTAACAATTAGTTTAAATTTTTGAATATTAATCTCTATCATATTATTATTATTATTCTCATTTTCAACTTAAAAAAAGGTCTTTGTTGTTTCTCTATAGGTAAAGTAGTAGTGAGTGATTGGGAAAAAAAATCAATATTAGAAGAAGGGTCAAGATGAATAGTGAAAGAATGGGGACATTAAGCTTGTTTGTACTACTACTTGAAGTAAAGTTTCTCCAAATATTTATTTATCTCTTCATTTATGAGTGTACTTGTCTTTCCTTTAATTAATCTCTTTGATAATCTTCAAAGATTCTATCTCGCATTGGGATTCCATGCACTGAAAATATCCCGTAATTACACGCGATAATCAGTGGGAATGGATTTTCTCATGTGGAAATCTCTCTCATCTTTTGCAGTGACACAATCTGTATCATTAATTATCTTTTTTCTTCTACTTTAACATTTAAAATTCCCATATGCATTAAGTTTTTAATGGACAAGATTTACTCTCATGTGACTGGAGAGAATCCAAACCCATAATCAGTCTTAACTATTGATTTGAGATTGAAATTACACATTCGATAAACTAATTTTAATTGATCTAGATTACTGATTTGAGATCGAACGGTCGAGATCTGTATTTGCATATAAGAGGGAATCAATTTTCTCCTCCATGTGTGTTTTCTGGCTTCACTTCTATCAAGGCAAATAACATGATCCACCAAACACGGCTATTCATTCATCTATGAAATGAAATATGGCTTGTCAACTGCTCAGGCTTATGTGTCCTTCTTGTCATGTTATAAAATTCTACTCATCTTTGATGCTACCCTACCTCTCTATATAAGAATTGGTCCCTCCTTTGACATGATGTATTTGTATAGGTCGAAGCTAAGTGATAAGGTGTTTCATGTTGTTATTATATATCCAAAACTCTGCTTATAATGTGTTTGGCTAAGGGTCAATCCTTAATTGTATGTTTGAGATCATAAATGCAATCATGTTAAATTAAATAGACATTTAAATTAGTAGTTTTATAAGCTTTAGCCTTACAAGTGTGTATGTCTTAATTTGGAACTAAGTTTGAAGGTCATCCAACATGTGTCCATTCTAAATCCACAAAGATAACTTCTCTTAACAGAAAATAGTCAACTTAATTCTCGAAATTGTAATCATCGATCAATGTAGTTCTTCGTTGGAAATATATCTCCGAAATCATAAAATATAAATCAAGATTATAAGTTGATCTTGCATCAACGTCAGCTCACTAGAGACTAATTTTTCGATGTAATTTGGACCATCTTACGGACAAATTTTTCATCACAAAAGTAAATAAGAAATCTAAATTTCATATGCAAATTAATATACGTTGTGGTAAGATTAATGTGGAATCAATGTAAAAGGTCCACACATTCAACTTACATATCAAGTCATAATCTATAAAGATAAAAGTTAATAGATGAACTATTTTGTTTCACAATTTTACGAATAGATTTACCAATTCACGAAAACCAAAGACTATTTTTACCAAGACATACAATTTCAAATACCAATTTACCTATTTACTTACTCATAGGTGAGTGCAATGTTTCACCGTTCTAAACATGCACAAGATTGCTGGTTCTCCATGATTTCATTCCAAACAAAACACTTAACTTACATAAGGAACTACAATACAAAAGCATTAAATCCTTCTGAGAAATTGAGACAATAAATGAGCTGGCCAAAACTGTAAAAGAATCACATGAAAATGGGAAGAAATAAAACACCAATGATGGGGTCCCATGTTGCACCTCTCCTACCCTCATGACTAGTTTGTGGTGTCTAAACGAAACAAATAACCAAAATGTCCTTTAACAATGAGACAGAATTTGTAGATGCATATATAGCCATCTCATTGTATTGATCTTTTGTGCAGAAGCTCTATTGGTCATGATTCATGAAAATGAAATGACTGGTCCCATTCCTCTCCCTGCCTTAAGCAGTAGTACATATACAATGCAACAGGACAGACATATACATGTACACCATTTTGCTCCAAGTAACAAAATGTTCTTACCTACCAATTGTTATTGATGAGTTGGATCTATTCAATGCAAATCCACCTTACTTGTTACTCTCTTGTCCTTTTTACAAAGATACTTATATTTTTCCCCCTCAACCTAGTGGTAGCAAGAGGAGGCAAGGTACCATAAGTTCCTATTTAGATTTTGTGTCTAACTCAATCCCAATGGATAAGATGACGGACGCTTATTCTTTATACTCTATTCAGACTTGTTTGTAGTTAATGTAAGACTCGATTATTATTATTTTTTAAATAGACTCAAATATTATCTTAAGTTTTTAGGTTTTAGGTCTAACTTGAGTCTGCCCTGCGAAAAATGACACATTATTTATAAATTACTTTCACGCCTTATCTCTACTTTAAGCGAGACATGAGTTTTTTCTAATAATTGAAGAAAGCGGCAATGATATACTAAGGTGGTCAAAGAACCATGTATTAACAAATGCGCACATCAATTGATGTCGACCATTGATTTGAATTGGATAAACAAATTCATGTGTCACCCATTTAATGTGTGGAATCCAAATCCTATAAACTCATATCCAAACAGTATCACAAAATCGTTGTCCACACCTCTGGTTATAGGAGGATTTCTCCGAGTAGGATTGTCGACCGAGGGACTTTTAGTGGTATGGAAAGGGATCATGCTCCACCCTAGAAGAAGGCCATGGGGAGTGTTAGCTCCCTAATTCTTAACCACTTGAGGTAGCCCAATTGGCATTACAAAAATACTTATGATTACAATGTCATTGTGTGTCAATGACATATTTTATCCACCATGTTTAATATGATCTATATGATATAGTAAAGCATAATACAATCAAATTTGATGGTTATAAATAGACCCCTAAAGGGGTCCATGTATGATAATCATCCTTCATTTTCACACCAAAACACAAAACAAACATCACATGGAATAACAACCTGTGTCATTCAGTCACTAAAAGTCTGTCAATAGTATGATGTATTAACTTGATATAATAAAATGACAAGAATTATCTTAAGAATATCTGTTTGGTGACTGTGTGGTCAAATCAAGTGCAATGTAAAGTGACTCTCAATTATTGTAACATTTCTCATCTTCTAATTAACTCATCACTCATCCTCCTTTTAAAAGAAAAAATAAGGAAAAGAAAAGAGAAAAAAAAACATAAATGGCCCACATGCTATCTCTTTTAGCCTCTTGTGGGCTTCAATCACCCTTTGATGATTGCATATCACAGACCAATCTGTCATTTAGTCTTTGTCTCATGCATATACAACTAAATGAGAATCTAACTTCCTCTACCCTCTTACCTACTAATCCAACATCTTAATTACCAATAAAATTAAAATTGACATCTTTGCCTTTAAATATCATTATGGTTATCTTCACATACAATTCTCCCTGCTCAATACATATATAAATTGCCAAATAAAAAGTTGATGTGTCAATTGGTTGAGCATCACCAAGTTTGTGGGGGTAGAACCAATGTTTCTCCACATAATACATTTTTAAAGTAGGGCCAAAAACTTTAAGTGATCTTAGCGCCTGAGCGAAGATTAGTCTCATAGCCGATTCAGAGAACCAAAGCTTGTGAGGATACACAATTTTCTCTTATAAACAATTGGTGTTTGACAAGTGATCATATAATATATGTATTAGGAACCACTAAACCTCAATATTGCTTTTCTGTTTATTCAGTTAATTGGATGTACTTTAATCATTCTCATTCTCAAAAATTATTATTCCTATCATTTTCACCTTTGGACAAACATTTCTTTAATTTTACGTGTCCAACTTCTTTATCGTAATGATCCTGCTTTTCCTTTTTTGCAAATCTTACATTAAAAGTTTAATGATAGATGATTAATTAAGAGGGCTCTATCCTTTTATTCTTTTCAAAAATATAAATACCGTTTTTGCATTCTCAAGAACAATGCACATCTCTGACAATTCAGATTGAAGGCGTGTCTGATCTTTGACATATATTAATGTCATATCAGTGACGGATCTAAAAAACTTGAAAAGTGAAGGAGCCATACATATAAATTGTACATATTCTACAAACTTTGAATGATTTTTTTCATTTGGTCAAAACAAGGGAGGACCAAGAGAGAAAGGTTGTGTGAGAGGTGTGGGCCATTTGCTCAAAATATCAACTATTACTATATTATACTACTAAAAAAACAAATTCTAAATGATTTGTGTATGCATAAGCCCACACAAGCTAACACATGCATCCGTCCCTATGTCATATACCGACATATCATTGACACCGACAAAAACACATGTAGTACATTCAATAATTTATATTTTTTAAAGTATTTTTTTACAAGATTTTTTTAAAGTATTATCAATGTTTTTGTGTAAGTATCATGTTTGATATCGGTATTCGAATTAGTTCTCTATAGCTCAAGAGAGCCGGTGATGACAAAGGAAAAGATGACACATTAAGTAAGTTATCACAATTGGGGATTGGATTTTCTTTATGAAGGTCTACGTAGAGATAGGTGTAGACCTTTTGTTTAATAATAGTAAAGAAAGATCACAAAGTAGGCCACTTAAATCTTGAGTATGGAATCTTTAGGTATAGTCGTAGTCTTTGGCTAATAGGGCTGTTTTTGAGGTTTCCCAAATTTCTTTATGAGATTTCCATCACATATACTTGAAGTGGAAGATCAAACTATTTATTATCTTTTTGCAAATTTGTATTCTTTATCATGATGATTGAAGCAAAGCATAGTATTTTAGCTGGAAATGTCCATGACATGATAAGGACAGTCCTTGTTAAATATGTTCTTTGACTAGCAATAAACCACACAATGTATGTCTGGTTATTAATCGAGGAAAATATATATGGACGATAAGATAAATGTATGTCTGGTTCTGCGGTGATAATAATTGATCGTTCGTTTCCCATGCATTCATAATGTGAACATGGACGATCGAGTATCTCTCGAAAAACCAATACCGAGAGGTAAACTAAATTTTATTAACCAATTCAATCTTACTATAGACACTTCATAATTTTAACAGTTTCTTCCTAGAATTTTCTTCATATTCATTTGTCCATTTAATGAATTCACTTTATATTATGATCCAAATAGATTGAAGTTTGTGATTTTGCGCAGCCGACCTGGTTTAACTATGATGTTTAAGAAGCAACAAAAGAATGTGAAAAAAATAGTATGATTAAAGACATAACAAGATAAGAGATTTTATATTGATTAGTATCTTAATACAATAATTTGTCATCTAAGACTACTATATTTAAAATGATAAATGATAATGAAATGACCCCAAATCACTTCTTTTCTTCTATTTACTTGTTGAGTGGTGCAAAAGGTGGTAATAGCTGCCAATTTATATAAAGCTAAGCTTAAGATGCACTAATGAACTTTTCCTTTCTTTCAACTCACACAAAAAACAAAAGGAAGTGAGCTTTGAAGAAAGTGATACACAATCCCTGGATTGATTGGCATCCATGATCCACCATTGATGGTGATGGTGATTTTGAGGGCTCGATATGTAAAAGCCAATGGAATTATGTTTATCACTTGAGATTTTGTCTTTAATCAATGTCTTGACACTATAAAAGCAAAACTAAGAAATTTCATTAATAAACATTTATGTAATACATATGGGAACATCACACTTATGGAAAATTTAAATATATGTACTCCTAAAATTTAAAATAATAGGGCCATACTCATATTGATCATCCTTACGAAGTTCTTTGTCATCAAAAGTACTCTTTAAATCCAACTGATCTAAGCTCATTTGTCTAATGAGAAAGATGTTAGAGACTTATAGTGTGTTTGCCTTAGCGTTTAATTTCCCAAAACCACGTTACAATAGAAGCTTAGAATTGTAGCTTTTAAAAATTGCAGTGAATACCACTCCTGACGCGCGTTTTTCAATTGTACCGAGCTACCAAACAGGCTATTAATGCTTCCACGGCAAAAAATAGAGCTATGTGAAAATGAGTACAAGATTTACCAAAATTGATTGGCAATTCATCAATTTTTTCTTGCAACATACAGAAAAACTCAATGCTCGGCTAATAATTTTCCACTACTTTATTTGATAGAATCAAAATTACGAAAGTAAAAAGGATAGAAAATAATACATGATCGAAACATGTATTTTAACACACGAGTTACCCAAACCTTGACAGTTTCGATTGAAATTTTTTATTACTCTCGGCAGGTCTGGGTACCGGGACCAACCGATAAATTTAAAAGGAATAGTTGTTCCTCTTTTCTATTATCCATGGACACATCATCATGTATCTCCACAATAGCAAGACTGGGGGAGCAAGGCAAATGTATGGTGCTATCATCATGTTCATATTAAGTGTCGTTTAAGATTATACATATTTTTATCCCTCAAAAAAAGATTATACATATTTTTTAAGAAAATCATCGAGTGTGCTACTTTCTATGAAAAGACGAGCTTCAATTGCTAAAAGTACCACTATTAAAATAGTAATGAGTGAAATAGTTAGATGAGTTGATATACATGTATAATCCTTCCGAAATAAAATATAAACAAAATAATTTGTATTTTATTGGATGAAATATAAGAAAAAGTTAACAACTTATTGTTAGTAAAAAATTAATAGGCACCCTTAACCATTATGTAAGCTTAGAATTTAAGAAATTTTAGCCAAGAAACAAGTCAAAACTTAGCTAGCAAGATAACTTACTTGGTCATGAAGGAGGTTTCTTATCATATAGTAAATTTGGACATCAAGAAACTTGATCATGAAACAATAACTCATAATCATATAAAAATAGAGGTACGATGAAACTTCATTCTAACATTGAGAAATAAAATTACAACCTTGAGAGAGATTTCAAGAGAGCTATAGAGAAAAATATAGTTAGTGAAATTTCTGGATTGTAATTCAGTTTTAGGTGACGAGAGATTGTGAGTGTTTGAAAACACTTTGTAAATTTCTCTTTTCAATATAAAGGTTTGCAATAGTCCGAAGACGTAGGTATGGTTGGGAAATTCAACGTAATTTCCTAGCAACTTGTATCAATAGCTTTGGTTCGTTATCAAAGATGATCCTAAGGAAGTTAGATATTTGAGTTGGGGTAATGGTTGCGGATAAAGGAAAGGTGAAAATTGAAAAGTTCAATGATGCATACTTTGGCTTTTGGAAGAGGCGAATCGAAGATAACTTATATTAGAAAAAAAATATATCAGCCTCTTATAGGAAAGAAACCAACATATATATAAAGGGTGATGAGTGGAAGAATTAGACATACAATCTCATGGTGTTATTCGATTATTGTTGTCTCATAATGTTGCTTTTAACATTTCAAAGGAAAATACCAATGAGAGTCTAATGGAGGCTTTTACTATTATGTATGAAAAATATTCAATCTCAAATAGATGTTGTGCAACAATTTCAAGACATTTAAATGAACATAACATCATCACAACCCAATTTAGCTCAGTTGTAAATAAATTTTGACGATGAGGTAAGATCATTGATATCGTTGTCGTCCTTTCCAGATACATGGAGCATTGATATCATGATTACGAGTAGCTCGTCGAGAAACAAAATGTTGACGTTTAATGATGTTCGCGATATGGTTCTCAATGGATATGACAAAGAGAGTTGACTGAATCTTCCTGCTCTTCCATATTGCATATAGAGTCAAGCGGAAGAAATTCAACTACAGGAAATGGATGCGATAAATCAAAGGACAGACAAACCAAATCCATAAATCATCCTTTTCATTAAGTTAAAAATTATCGGGTGAATAAAATTCCTCAGAGTACTTTGGAAGAACTCAAAAGAAAGACTTGAGGTTATTCACTCTAATGAATTTTATTGATTAGGAAGGTCAGAGTATACTTTCTTAAACATAAGTCTAAAGTATTTGAAGCTTTTATGAATTGGAAAGCCATTACAGAAAACGAGACAGGGTTGAAATTAAAAATATCATGGAACCGACAATGGTGGTTAATATGGAGACACCAAATTTGATAATTTTTTCTACGAGAAAGGGTTAAGAATGCAAAGAATCATGTCAAGTTCACGTCAATACAACAATGTTAATTAGGTGAGGAAAACCACCATAAGGGGGGTTCTGTTGGTTTAGGTGAGAAAAACTTTTTTGAAGTGTTTCACTAATTAGAGTCTGACTCCGATTTTGATTGAAACATATTAAATTAAATAAAAATAAAGGAAGAGAGAAAGAGAGACACATAGCAATTATAATGGTTCCTTCTACAAATCAGGAGTAGTCAAGTCCCCTTGCATTTCCAAGGTATTTTCACTATAATCACTAATGATTACAACTCTTCAAGCACATAAGCAAGATACTTTCAAATGCTCAAGCAAACAAGAAAGAGAATTTTAATGCTCAATTACACCTGAAATGGACTTCTAACAATCTAACTTAATCAAATAAAAGATTTTTTGGTTTTACACTTGATATACAATCAGAGGTGTAATCAATTACAAAATAGAGTAAGACTTTTAAGACTTTAGAATTGCTAAGATATGAACTTAGTAAGAAATTCTTAACTGTTTATGCACTTCTGAAATTGACAGAGTAGAGGCACAAGTTAAAATGACAGAGTCTTGTTATGTTCTTCAAGTCTTCAGTTTCTTATGTAGGGAAGGATTGTAGAGACGTTGGAGAAGTGATAGCACATTAAGAGTCCTTGAGAAGCTATCAAATCAAGACGTTGGAATGTTGCATGATATGGTTAATGTCATTTGAAAACTATTGCTGAAATTAGAATTATCTGTTTCATTCTTTTTGTCCTTGAATTGGACTTAGCACGCGATTTAGAAGAAGACAAATCATACTTGATCAGATCCTGAAAGAGACCCTTCTCAGAAGAAGACAAAGCTGGCGTGGCTTCCACAAAGACCAAATCAAATTTTTCAAAAACTTGAAGTAGCAATAAAATAATTAAATCTTTAAGATAATATATATATATATAAAATAGGGGTTTACATTTCCCATCGTATTCATTTCTTGCGCGTTCTATTTTGTTTCGAAAATGCCCTTAAGATCTTCGGATTATAGAATTCGAAATGAGTTTTCCCCTTATTTTTTGGTGGAAAATTTCACTATTTGGATTATACAATTCGAACACAATAAGCAATTCAGATTTTATAATTCAAAACACCCCATGTACAATTTAAATCCGAAAACCTCATATACCCATCTTATGCCAATAATTAAGGGAAAAAAATCTGAACTATAACAACACAAAGATTGAGTTTGTTTGTAACAACTAATTTAAGAACCTTCCTAACCTTTATTCTTGTGTTTTATTTCATTGTTAGTTGTCCCAGTAGAAAATCCACTTTTTGAGCTATTTGATCGGATTGTTCTTAAACTTATCCAGAAAATCATACAAAAATCATAGATCAAGACTCCTCTAGATGAGACTTCTTGCATGACTCCACCCCTTAAAATCCAAAATTCTATCGTTTAGACCGTTTTTCAATTTTTAAAATTTTTCACATTCTCATAAAAATCCAAAAAACAAAACTGCTTTGGCTTTATTTGAATTTTAGAATATTTTGGTAGTGTGTGTGTGTGTATATATATATATATTATTTTATTTGATAAATTTTATCTTCTCTTTTTTTTACATATTTTTTTAAAAGCAAAATTCGCAACTGATAAAATATGAAAGATTCTGATTGCTGCTTATGTATAAGCATATAGCATCCGAAATTCTAAGGGCATTTTCAGAAAGAGAAATAAATTAGGGTGCATGAGAAGTTCATAGGGTAAAAAAAGCAATAACCTATAAAATATTAAATATGGGCCTAAATATTTATGATTGGGTTGGAACTGACCTAAGCCTTGTAGTTGAAGTCTTTGAAATATGACAAAAACAAGACTATTACTTTTCCCACCCTATTACCTTCTCTTGTGTCCTATGTTTTTTACAAAAATGTCCATGGGTTTCAGATTATATAATCCGAAATATGATTATATAATCCAAAATATGTTTATACATAAGCAATCATCAGAATCATCAGAATCTATTACCTTCTCTTAGGAAGATTAATATGGTCCTTAAACTGGTTATCCATGTTACAAACAAACTTAGAACTTTTGCTGATAATGTTTGGATTATATAATTCGAATTGTGTTTTCTCCTGTATATGGGTGTTTAGGGGGGTTTTCGGATTCTTTAATCCGAAAAAAAGGAAAGCGCCCTACTATTGGGGTGCTCAGATTATAAAATATGAATTGGGGAAAAACTTATTTTTCCACCCTAAGACATGGGAAAAACTCAATTTGGATAATAAAATCTGAAAATTACATATACATTTTCGTAAAAGAAATAGGATGTGCGAGAAATGAGTATGGTGGGAAAATAATAGTTCAAAAATAATGCAATTTGTTTTGGATAAAATAATGGTGGTAGAAGTTGGAAATTGCTCTTCTAACTTTAAGCATTGCTCTTTAACATCCAAAGAATACTAAAATATCTTCCGTATTAGTTATCTGCCGCTCGCTACCAACAATAGTTAATTAAGTAAATAATTCTCAACCTACATATATACAACCACAAAAAATGAAAGAAAAAAAAAACTCAAATAAAAGTTGAGTGTTGTTGGAGTCAGTAAACTTCCAAAGTTCAAAGTAGCATGTCTCAATACCTTGGTCAAAAGCCAAAAGAGTATCAAAAAGTACAAATTTTATTATTGAGGAAATTAATATAATATTTACTTCATGTTTTAAGCACAGAAATCTTATCTCACAATATTTAAATACAGTGCAAAAATAATGCTTAGGCATTATTTGAAAATTTAAGCACTACTTTTTTTTTTTTTTTTTTAAAGAAAAGTTAGGCACTACTTATGTAAATTGTAATGTATTTTTTGGTTACTGGTGAGCTATTCTGTACATGTATACTCTTGTAAATTATACTAGACTAAAATTTAAAATGAAAAAAAAAAACTTTCGACAACATCAATTTTAGAAGAGCAATTTCCGTGGAAGTTGATGTACCTGAATCCTTGAACAAAATTGAAGGTGGTGGGATATGATGGAACATATTCTATCCTATTGAATTTCATTCCCTAATATTTTAAGTAATCTAAACAATGGAATATAGATTCATTTCATTATATTATATTATATTATATTATATTTCATTTCATTGTATACCATCAACCCAAATATATCAGAGTTTTTATTAAAATAAAATTTTAGAAATGTATAAATGATAAAATAATATATATAAAATTTTCTCCATAAAACACAAACATTAGTTTGGGCAATTGCTCCCAATCTAATGTAAGTAGATATGTGCTTGTGCACATTCGTTCATTTTCTATAAATATGACTACAATAAAATTTGATGGAATTTGTGTACCGTTGACCGAGTAGTTTCTTCTAGTCCAAGCAACACTTATATTGTTAGAAAATGCCATAATTGCAACCTCAAAATCATATTCAAGCCATGCTTTAGTCTAACCTTCCATCTTGGCCTTCTTAAGAGCAGTGATGGTTGCATTGAACTCAACAGAAAAAGAGCATCTTTGTCCTCCTAGGGACGGATGTATATTGTAGCATATGTGGTCTTGTGGCTAAACATAGACAAAGTTTTTACTTTTTAGATTCTTTTAGTAAATAAAATATACCAATAGTTAACATTTTTATCACATGACGTACATTTATCATAAATTGTCTCTCTTTTGACCCACGTCCATATTATATAACATCGTTCACAATTTTGTTCAAAATTTCTGAATCCATCACAGTTTTCCATATTCCTAGCAAAGCATGTGACAAGTTTCCCTTGAGTCTCTAATGATAGACCCCCCTTGCAGCTTTGGAAGGGTTACTCGTTGATGAGCCATCAGTATTGATTTTAATGTTAACCAACATAAGGTTTATGGCAAATCACCTCGGTGCAGTTAAGAGGCTTCCTGTGCCTTGCAGCAACCATGAAGTTGTCAATCACTGGCAAATTAAATTTACACTGCACACAAATTAAATTTTTGATTTAACTGGGCATGATTGTGCCACTTTAACCAAAATAGTTTAAATTTTTGTGTGCGAGCTTTTGGGAAGGTTTTAAATAAAGTTCCATTACCAAGAAAAAAGCCGTTTTTTTTTTGTGGTTGTTAGGATTAGAACCCCGGACCTTGCATATATTATGCATTGTCCTTATCAACTGAGTTAAGCTCACAAGGACAGAAAAAAACCGTTTTAAAAAGGTATAGGTAGTCACTGTTACAGTTTTTTCTCGTTTTTATAAAATGAAAAAAAAAATCATGACGAAAAGCTTCAAACTAGTGACAAAACACCATTACAGCCGCAACAAAACGTCATTCATGACAATAGACGGGTAATCTTGTTATTTTTCAATTGAGATGGATACAAAATCACATAACCTTTCTCTAGTTCACAACTACAAAATTGTCTCTAATTTAAGTTATTGAAGCTATTATGAGTTGTAAAATGTTATGATTAATTCACACTGCGACTGCAATTTGCAACGCAATATCCATAACAACCGAAATTGTGAAATTCTTAACAGAACTGTGACCTCGACCTTTATTTAAAACCTTTCTATGTATTGTTGCCTATAAATAACTTTTTTTTTTATCCCTTTTGAAAGGGAGGAGCCATCTGGGAAACCCAGGAGCCATGTTTTTGAAAACCCTAGAGTTGAAGCAAGAGAGTGGAGTTTAGGAGTATAGGGGTATAAATTTCTATTATAATAAATTGTTTCTTTTTCTTGTTCACTATATGTAGATAATATCTCTTATAGAGTCTCCATTGCATTATGAAATCTGAAAAACCCCGTTAATATGTCTTAGTTTTATTTTTTATTTTTTTTGTTTATTCCCATTAAATTATCATATTTTTTATTTACATGTCTTGAGTGACCAACCTTTGCATGCTTATAACCAATCAATTGATGTAGTCATAATTGAATACATCTCTAATTATATCGTGGAATTAGTCTGCAGTTGCGAATGGAAAAATTTTGATTTACACAAAAAAAAAAAATCTTTAAATTTAAATTCAAAACATAAAAATATAAAATATGAAACTTCATGTGTTTGTGGGAGAGAGCTGTGTGAGTCATTCAGTATAAAGAAATGGGTAATAGGTTTACCAATTTTAAGCCATTGAATTTTGTTTCAGCAAAATTTTGCTTCTAATGAAGAATATGATCTTTACTAGTAGGTATTATTCAAAGTCTGTCCCCACATATGTTCCTTAGCAAGGTTGGTTGGGCAATCTGTTTCTTGCTCAAGTTTATCAATTCATCAATTCAAATTGCTTGATGAGAGAAAGACACCTAATGTAGGTCCATTTATAATAAATATTATATCTTATCTTATACTCCAAGAGTGCTTATGTTTTGAGAGAGGATCTTATTCTAATCATATAAAAAAGAGAGAGAGAGCATCTTATCTTATTCTTATAAATCTTAATGCAAGATTTGTTAATTTATTTAGACCTTTCCTATAGAACCAAAATTTAATATCAAGTAGAAGGGTTGAACAAATAACAAAAAAAATATGATTTAAAAGGAATCATTTCATAAATTATTTGAAGCAACTTTTATCACTTTCAATTTGTTCTTTACATTACTCCAAAGTAAAAACTAACAAATTTATTTATGGAAAAATGTATAGCAGCAGTAACAATGACACACATTTTGTGTGTCCAAATCTCAAATTTGTATGATTCTATGTAGAGGGCTCAATTTTCATTACATCAAGCCCTGTAATACATGAAACAATATTCAGCAGAATAGTTTGGCTATGTACAGTATACACTATACAGCATCTTTGCATCAAATTTCAAATGTGTATATATAAATATATTTTATTTTTGGCCATGTTGTCCATTATTAGACCTTGGCAATCTTGTGTGTAAAATTGAACTAAGGAGCATCAATGTTGAACTTGAAACACTATATACTGAATCTGATATGATCTGAATCACATTTATTTGGTACTTTGCTGCATCAGAGGATCCTAGTTGCATAGGGACTTAGCTGAGAGCTTCTTTTGCTTTCCTAGACCTGAGTCACTAGACAACTATTGCTTGCTAATGCAGTTCTGCAAACTAGATCACATGGATAATAAGCAGCAGAAAAAATGATAATCCGAAAGAGTCATGGACACAGTTATGTTTCAATCATTAAAGAGAAAACATTGATGTCGCGGCCACAATTGTGGACATGGACCGTCTTTTAAAACTTTTGTTGCAATACCTTTTCAATAAACTAAAATCAAATGAGCACACTTCATGTTCTTTTCACCAATGAAATTCCGGTAGGGTCACCACCCCATTCTTCCAAAACAACCAAGGAGTTTCCACTCGGGTTCAGCCATGATCGAGGAATATGATACCTGTCGAAAGACGAAAATAGGATCTCATGATCTCCAAGTACTTACATCATTGCTATAAAGTAAATTGTATGGGTTCTTACCATTTTTGGGTGGGTTGTCCACAATTTGTTCTGCATTTTTTATCTGTAAAAGTTCCGGCATAATTACAACTGCCACAATTACCACGTGCTATATATGCCGGCCAATGGCGACCAATGCTCTGACCATTAACCCATATTTCACCCTTTCCCATACTACTCACATCTAGAGCCAATGGATCGTTTCCAGCCGGCGCGTTGAAAGTTGTCTAATAACATTGAAATATAAAATGAATCCAAATTCATGCAGATGTAGGTAATCATGCATAACACTAACAAAATTGTAACACTTGTTGAAAACTCATTCTTACCTTGTACCATGTCAAAGGTTGTTTTTTAGACAAAAATGATCCTTGTGCCCATTTAACAGAAGAACTTCCACTTGTGGTATGAAGGTTTAAGGATTCACCTTTCAGTCCAATCTGCCAATTAACATAAATTTTACTGTGGTGCCTCTAAATATGATAGTAAATACACAAAATATGTTCAACAATGTACATTTTTGTCAAAAACATAAAGATGATAGCAAACCTTGTAAGACCATTTTTGTTTAGACAAGTCTCGTGTCCCCTCGTTTAGACCCTTCAATGTTACTGGACCTAACACCCCAACATTCCATCTTTCGTAGTGCACGCCAACATTCTGGTATCAATTTGAATGCAGAAAGTGGTTAAAAACATATTTATCATTAGCAAATTGAAAATGTCACATATAACATAACATTTGAAAAGGGACAACTAACCGAGAGACCGACGGCAACACTAAGTAGAGAAATCTTGTTATTGCCAACCCTCAGCTTCACGCTGTTGCTAAATGTTAGTTTAGGATTGTCCAATGATCCATACGCAGTTCCTACATTCAAACAAGAGATGAAAATGTAAAGAGAGCTGCTATTTAGTACGATAACTTTTTTAACGGAACACGTGAATACTGATGTCATACATTTTTTAAATATGTTACCTCTGGATTTCGTACTAATAAGTATTTGTCCTATGTAAAATTGGAATTTTCCTAATAGAAAAATGCTTGGCGAAATAGGCGTGCTTACCCCAAAATTGACCGTTAACAAAAACATGCAGAACATGGCCAGCTGACATTGCGGTAAGAACAGGATTTTGGCCATTCTTTATAAAACCTTCATTAGGACTAATGTTGACACTGAAGAAGGATAAAAATTTGAAGTATCAATAAATACTCAATAGATTAACATTCCAATTACTCATTGCGTTTAAGAAGTTGAAAGATTCTTACTCTGTCATGTACCACAAATAATCTGACTTATCCCAAGTCTGACTGAGCTGCTCCAAAAGTCCATTTGCTGTCCAGGAACCAACTTCACCAGAGAAGGCAGGTTGTTCATTGTAAGACTGCCAAACAAACGCACTGTTCGCAGGTGTCATCGATCTATGGACCCTTGGTGCACGGACCTGGATAAAATTGGAAAAACATGGTAAATATAAACAGTTTATGTTAAAAGAATATATAATCTTTGTCTGTTCTTCTAGAACAGTTAGAGTAGAATTTTCCAGTTTTTTGAAGAAATGAACGTGTTTGGTTTCACTGTCGAAACTATCATAATCGACTTTGACTTTGTTAAATGTGATTTCAGGAAAAAATACAGTTGTTTGGTTACTATCAGGTAAAGTTTATTTTTGCCTCTAAACTTCTATTGAAGTAGAAATGGTGAAAAGAAGCTTTCGCATTAGATCGTTTTAGTGTAAAAACATCTATACATAATAAATAACTTCACTTCAAACTTAATTTTAACAAAATCAAATTTTATAAAATCATGTTCATTAAAAATCACTTTTGCAGTCTTGTGTTACCTTTGCGGTGTTGAAAACCTCAGTTTTGCAGTCAGGAAGAATACTGATAGACCAAGGCGGTAGGTCGTAATGGCCATTTCCAAATGCAACTTTTGCCCATGATGCAGTGTCATAATTTGCAAGGAATGCAGCACAGGCACCAAAGCTTGTCTTGTAAAGGTGTACCTAAGATTACATTAACAAAAGAAATCAAATGAATCTTCGATCTAGTAGTAATTCTGCACCTTTTATTATGAACCAACTCGTCATGTACTTTACCTCAAGGTTTTTTCCAGGCCATGACACTGTCGGATCCACAGACACTAAAGCCGACTCACATTGTTTTATTGCTTTATGTAAATCTCTTAGATGCCCCCATTTTGGTTCACTAATAAGTCCTGATATAATGGTAGGGTCGAACAAACATCAATATATTTAATTATCATCATTCAAAGCAGATAAAAAATTTAAACCTTACTATTGCATACCGTATTCATCGATAGGAGCATCATAATCGTAACTCGTGGCAATGAAAAGGCCAGAAGATGTTCTTCCAAAATTAGTTCCTCCATGGTACTGGACTCAAATATAAGATATTAGACTCAAATCAAAGTGTCTAGAACATAAATTTGCATAACAAATCAAATATGTAGAGGGATAATGTAAAAATACCATATAGTAGTTAACATATGAGCCGCGATTCTGTACAAATCTGGCAACCGAGAATGCCAAGTCTTCTGCTGGTCTATAAGGGACAGCAGTACCGAAATCAGTGTACCTGAAAAACAAGAAGCACGCAACCAAATATCGGAATTAAAATGAAATATTATTCAGCCTTAAAAGTTGCATTTGTGTGACATAACATACCAGCCAGTCCAATTTTCAGTCCACATTTTTGGTTTGTAGTTCTTGTTGGGAGAGAAGTTTTCACAGTAATATCCATTGCAGGTATCAATCTACAAAACACAATCCGTAAATACAGCTCAGATAGTGTTAGAAAAGAAACCCTTGTCCGAAAGAGTAAACATACAAAAAAGTGCAAACAATGAACACACAATATTTGGTAACTAAGTTCGGCCAACTGCGCTAACATCAACAATTGCATTCCTTTATATTATTTCACGCTTCGGGTTTACAGCGTACATATGTTTATTCAAATACTACAGTTCAGATTACATAATTGTCCCTGAACTGTACCGCAGGGGGATTCGCCTCCCCACTCCCCCCAGTCTCAACCCAACAAACGTAGTCGCTTTCTGTCAACTTTTCAGTAACTATGTGTCATAACATACTTAACCGATATAAAAAGATGCACGACAAAAGGATCAACAAAAGTTTCCCTTCGTAAAAAGTTGAAGTGAATTTAAAGCTTAGCAAGTGGAAAAGAAAACAGCAGAAGATAACAGAAGTACTTAGGAAAGCCAAAAAGCACCTTCCTTCAAACAAAAGAAAAACAACAACAATAGAGAAAAAGGTGAAATGGACAACCTTAATCAAAACAAATAATCATAACACTGTCATAAACCCCACCACCAAACAGGTCATAATTCACATAAATTTAAAAGAACAAGATAAGAATTTCATTATGAAAAAGACAGTTTCAAAGCCACACAACACACAAAAAAGTTTATCAAATATATGAAAAGGGATGAATGGCTTACAATAGGATCAGGAGCATCTTCTTGTTTACACATAACCCATGGAACACCAGTGTTTAGGCCTACAGCCATTTGAGAAAACCATTTGGTGTAAGATTTTCCAGGTGCACCAATTTCCCATTCCACTGGTCCATACTCATTCTCAATCTGTATCAATTCAAATCAGTGGTTAATAAATTTCGATTAAAGACGATTCGTTCAGAAGAATCCAAGTTCAAATCCTGACCGGATCAATCTTTGTCCAGACTATAACTATCTCACAGCCAAACTCCGGATTACAGAGGTTTAATTCAATAGTAAATTTATCATCACAGTTTATTACTACAAATAATGGGCTGCATAAACTTTATGGTAAAAAAATAATATCTTTTAAAAAATGCTACTTATTTAAATACCATTTTTTTAATTAATTACCTGAGACAAAATAATTGGACCACCTTGGCTTTGAAACAAATTCTCTGACTTCATAATACTGACAATCTTGGTAGTGAATTTTTGCATAGCCGCCTAACATACATCATGACAATAATTAGGACGGTTAGTTAGAAAATTAATTGAATCAAAATTAATTAAATCTCTCTAACAACCAATCATTAAAATAAATTATTGAAGCACCAAACAGAAAATAACACCAACCTTGAACGGCTCATTTTCTGTTCTGAAAGCAACACCTGGTACATACTTTAGCCAAACAGGAAATCCCCTGCATACAAAACAGAACATGTTAGCTTAGCTTTGAGTAATTGCTAAGAAATTGTTAATAATATTTACACCGTCAGTGTAAATAGTATTTACACCGTCAATCAATTATAACCGTTAAATTATGTCAAAAAGAAAATGAAACTCTAAAACCATTACCCAAAATTCCATTCAGCACAAACATAGGGACCAATACGCAAGTGAACATAAAGTCCAGCTTGTTGAACCACTTTGATGAACTTAACCAAGTCAAATCTATCTTCAAAGTAATACTGAAAAAATTCAACATGAATTAGTGAATAACAAATAAAAAAATATAAAATGGTATGAAAATTGAAAAAAACATCATCATAAAAATAAATATCATTCATTACGTTTCCTTGAGAAGGTTCATGTCCATTCCAAAATACATAGGTTTCAATCACATCAACACCTCCATCTTTAGCCTTTTGAATTAAATCTGGCCACATCTGCATTAACAAACATTTTTTTACGACACTTTTCTATTCACAAGACTCGAACCTGAGAACTTGCTATTCATAAGTCCGTGACACGGATGAATAAACAAAAAACAAAATTTCATGATCATGAACATGATTAAAATAGAGTGTACCTGAGGTGTGCTTCTAGGATAATGGATGGAACCAGAGATCAAAATTCTTCTCTTTCCATTAATAACAATAGCTTTATGATCATAAGTCACAGAAGCTGTGACAGAACAAACAAAAAAACACAAAAACAATATGAAAAAATTTCTCCTCCTTGTAAAACTCTCCATTAACATTGTTTTTTGTTTCTTCACTTTTGTTGAAGTTTTTGAAACATTAAAAAGGTAATGTTATAAGGTAAGGTGTGTTGTTTTGATGGGTGAATTGAAGTGGAGGGAATAAAACTGCAACCTTCTTTATATAGAATTTTGAGAGAGATAGGAAGAGGAGAGAGTAATGTATGGGACCCATTTCCACTTTTTTTTTTTCTTCACACGTAACTACTAAAGGCATTATTGGAACAACTACATTGCATGTTTCTTAAAATTTAAGAATGTCTAAGGACGGTTTTTGTTTTCACATAAGATTGGAGAAAGATGAGTTAGCTTGTACATTTGTATGTAAGAACAATTATGACAGTAGAAAGTTCTTAATAGTTTAGTATCAGAAAAAAGAAGAATGGTTGTTAGTAGAATAAAAAATTAATTTCTACATGAAAAAGATGTTGAAGTATTAAATATGTGGGGTCCTTTGTGAGACCACCTTAGAATAAATTAAGAACCAAATAATCTTCTTGTATTGGAGAGAGTTGAAGATAAGTAGATATACTTAAATTACAAGTGGCAATAGTGGGTCCATAAAAAAAGATAAATGATATTTTGATATAAAAAATTAAAATTTTGATGTCAAATATTGTATACTTTGAATTTCATATGTATTTTTGAAATGCATATGAGTATTAGAAAATAGAAAAAATAATGAATACGAGTTTTTATAGTTGTACGGTATATCGGTTGTAAAGATCGTTGAATTTAAAGATATAATTTTTTACTATCGGATCCAACGATTTCAACGGCCGTTATACCTTACAGTAAATTGTCTACGGTGTACCGCAACTTTCAACTCTTGGATTGATCTATACCTCACAATATTATATACTATACCTCACAAAGAATAAGGAGCAAAATCAACATCCTACAAGTGAGAGTCGATAGATAAAAGGGAAAAATTAGAAAGAGATGTGAAAGTAAAAGACGGATAAGTGAAGTTGATTTTCTATTTAAGGAAACTAACATAACATTAAACAAACAAAACACAAAAGAAGAAAAAAATAAGACAAGGACTGAAAAGAAGTACTAAGAAAGAGTACCTTTTTATAGTTTTAGTGTCCCTCATGATTCACTTCACATGGAGGTGATGCAAGCAGGTAATGAGAAACAATGAATCTAGAAGCTAATAACTATAGATTACTAGATGCCGTCCATATTGGCCCTTGCTTACATTCAACTTTTCTATTGGGGAAGAATACATTTTAACCCGGATAATTGTAAAGGTTTGGAACTTAGAATGTGCTTCGACGGAGGTTTGAATCTCCGTGTGTCAACAATTTATGTGTTGTTTGTCAATACATAGCAATTGAACACTCTACTAATGTATGGTGGAATTGATCATCGAAATTAATATCGCATCTTATATTCGAGTTTTCGAAGAAAAAAAGTAATAAATAGTTTTTTTTTTTTTAACTCATGTAACAAATAGTCATTTAAGAACCTAAACGTGAGATATTTTCAATATTGTTTCAATTTTTCAGTTTGTGAATAGCATTTTCTCTATAATCAAAATTATATAATATATAAAAATACAAAGGGTACTCATGTCTCTATCCAATACAATATTTATGGTATTCCATGCAATATGAGAATTTCTTTAATATACAATTGAGGTAACTTTTAACAAAAGAGAAAAAAGGTTAGGGTTTTCATCAGAATGACAATAGTTCAATTGAGAAAGAGTTATAATAGAATATAAATATTAGATATATGCTAGAAAAGTATAAACTACCCTTAGAAAAATGGTTAGGGTTTTCATTAGAATTGATTTGAATTTGATGTTGTCTCAATTTGTTAACCTTGACTTAATTTATTGAATTAGATTTTCTTTTAATTCACATTGATCACATTTAGATTCAATCTAGTGTCAATTTATCAAACACATATACCTTGTGTTCATTAACTATAGCTGATTTAATTGCTCGTTTGGTTGAAAGTTGTCTAGTTTTGTATATTGTGTAAAAATTATTAATCATTTATTGTATTAAGATTTAAAATTTGAATCTCTCAATTTAATAGTAAATCTTATTGTGCGTTACATTGTTTTAATCCTTTTGTCATTGTTATTGTTTCGAGTACAAATCCAATTATTCAAATTGTTTTCAAACTTGCTTTCGCTAAAAACTCGATAAAATTTTAAAACGCTATTCACACCCCTCTAGTGGCGTATTCTATCTTGTCATATAGACCAACGTATATTGTCTAACATCTCCCTTCAAACTCACAATGCATTAACGTGAAGCATTGAGAGTTTGTCAAACAAAGAATGAAAAACTTATTCAATAATACATAAAATAAAATCCATAACATTGTAACAAGAGAGAGAGAGAGAGAGAGAGAGAGAGAGAGAGAGAGAGAGAGGCACCACCA
>Ga0315915_1001085_pt1 | contig 31810 bp, 13 predicted proteins | sample MpolbnodulesMG_FD_207738 | JGI IMG/M metagenome (GOLD analysis project Ga0315915, IMG submission 207738) | Medicago polymorpha root nodule microbial communities from Los Angeles, California, United States - branched nodules | ecosystem: Host-associated > Plants > Roots > Nodule | place: USA... | reverse complement strand
GCAAGGGACATGTTCACTAATTAGTTCTTTAAATCATGCTATTTCTCATAGTTCTTCAAATCTATAGTTGCAGAAATAGCATAATCAATTCTTTAAATTAGCACATTTATAATTAGTTCTGGATGTATAGTAATGAGATGATCATGATGTTGTTAATGATTGTTGTTTCTTAAATTTTTTTCTCAATGTTTTTATGAATATTGATGAAGATGATGAAAAAAGTGGAAGGAAGAAGATGAAGAAAGCAAAAAAAAAATTAAAAAGAAAGTTATTTAACAGCCAAAACAAATGGAGGGGGATAATTGACTAACGTTTGACAATTTCAGGGGGGTTTTTGAAGTTTCTTAAAAATCAGGGAGGTTTTTGACGAAAGTTACAATTTCAGGGGGATTTTTGCCTATTCACTCTTTTTTTTTAAGGGAAATTAACATCAAATTTGTAAAGTGCAAACGCAAACTTTGTTAAAAAAAAAAAATGTACCTTTTTTTCTTAATAAAGAGACTCTTAGTTTTGTATCCAAACAAAACAAAAAAGAGACTCTTGATTTTTTTTGTCAAGAAAAATATTAAAAATTGATTTTAACATGTTTCATTAATATTGATTGAGATTGAACTTCATTTTGAAGCTAATTTTTTTATACATTGACTTCAAACATGATTTTTACACTCAAATCCATTAATTAACTGTATTTTATCTGAATTTATCCCAACATAAACCACCACATATTCAACTTATTTTTAACTAAATTAATTTTATAAAAGTAATTCATTTAAAATTAAATTTTGTCATTGCAAGTATATGTTATATTTGATAGTAAAGCGGTGATAGTTGATTTTGATACGGTTTTCTACGATTTCATGTTTAGATATTTCAGATCCAAGTTGTTTGTATAGTTATCAAAAAGAGTTTTAACATCTATATAAAAAAATTGCAAAAAGTTAGAATTGCAACAATTGATTCAACCTCGGTGTAACAACTACAGATTGTTGCTTCAATTTGAAATTAATTGTGGAACCAAAATTGCTTCCAAAACATCATAAAAACTGGTCAATCAAACTCAAATCGGAGAGTTCTCCAGTGGAACCAACAAGCACCTCTTTACACCTCTTTGACTTAAGTTTAATCTCATGACTATTGTCACAGGAATAACCTTATTGATAAAGAAAACTCGTATGTGTAAATATTAGAATGACTTTTTATCTCCATGTAAATTAGAGCAGTGTTATTTAGCACAACTTATCTGCCCACGAAGTCCAACGACACATAAATCTGAAGATTAAACAAACTACATGGCAGAGAGAAAATAAAGGCGGTTAAGTAGGGAGTAACATTTGAAGAGGATGAAGAGAAAGAGAGATGATCTTATGTTAAAAATACGTAGTGAGCCATCTATCAAGCAAGTAGACAATAATTTGTAATTATGAACGATTGATTTTTTATTGAATTACAGTGAAAAATTATTATCAGGCATGAATCCTTCATGAGAACTCAAGTTCAAATCATGACAATTCGCCAAATTATGTCTGGCCAAACTCTAGAATACTATGATCCCTTTTCCTCAAAAACCCGGAGGATTAAGACTAAAAAACACGAGTGTCATGGCTTGCTAGCTAAAACACAGATATTCCAGGCATTCAAGATCAAATTTGATGAAATTTCATACCGAGACATAGTGCAACTATATAAAATCATATAAAACAACCCATTTAGACAAACTATCAAAGCTGTATTTATACGAGTTAACGGAAATTAAAATGATACTGAAACAAAAGAATCACTGTCATCATAATTCAAAATTGTATAGAATAGGTTACACGTGCACATGACAGTACTTGAATTTCAAGATCCTTACACAAACTTCCTTCACCCTCTAATAACTATAGTAGATTAACCCAAACCATTACTTGCTATAACTAATCAATTTTGACTGAGGAGTAGATGAGCCTTGTGAACCAAAAGCATGCATAGAATCCAATAGTACCGGTTACCACAAAAAACGCATAAGAAGCTATAAGCATGTATCCAAAGTAAAATATAGCTGACACCAGCTTTGTGATTTCAAGCTTGGTAAAGAAGTAGAATGTTGCATAAAGAAAGAGGTACAGTGCAGAAGAACCAGAAGTAAGGTATGACCGCCACCACCACAAGTAATCCTCACTGCACAACTGGAAGTAGCAGAGCACAATGGTTATTTCAGCACAAGTGACAACAAGGATGATGAAGACCAAAAAGAGGAACCCAAAGATGTAGTAAAACTGATTCAACCAGATTGAGGTGAGGATAAAGAAAAGCTCAATGAAAACCGCTCCAAATGGAAGTATTCCCCCAATCAAAACAGAGAAGGCTGGGTTCATGTACCAGGCCTGCTCAGGGATCTGCCTTGGGATTTTGTTTGTTTTCACAGGATTCTCAATTGCAGGTTTTTTGAAACCAATATAGCTACCCACGAAAACAAGTGGAACAGAGATCCCAAACCATAAAAAGACCAGAGCAAACATTGTACCAAATGGCACAGCTCCAGATGATTTTTGGCCCCAAATGAGAGCATTTAATATAAAGAAGATGACGGAGACAATTGCAGGGAACAAGGTTGCAGTCCTGAGGGCAATTCTTTTCCACTCTGATCCTTTGAACATTTTGTACAAGCGAGTTGAAGAATAACCAGCAAATATTCCCATGAAAACCCAAACCAAGAGCATGGCTGTCATGAGCCCACCCCGGTTTGAAGGAGAGAGGAACCCAAGGATGGCAAATATCATGGTTACTAGTATCATCCCAAAAAATTGAACACCTGTTCCGACATAAACACACAGCAAATCTGAGTTGTTGGGTGGCCTAAATACATCCCCATGGACAAGCTTCCAACCAGTCTCTTCTTGGGCTTCTTCCTGAGTCTCAAGCTCGTTATACTTTGCAATGTCCCGGTAGAGTGTTCTCAGCATTATCATTGCCACCATGCCCGAAAGGAAGAGAACAATCATTAACGAGTTTACAATAGAGAACCAGTGAATTTGGTCATCATTCATTAGCAGATAGGCATCCCATCTTGAAGCCCACTTCACATCACTCGCCTGCAGATAGCAGCCAAAGGCAAAAGCGGATAATAAGAAATAAAACTAATTATCATATTTCACCATAACAAAAAAGAGAGGATGGTGATAATGAAGACAATCCAGTTGGATAGAAGAAAAAGAAAAGTTGGATATAAGAAAACACAACTATAAAAATGCTCATCGATGCAAAAGAGGGTGTTGAATATTTTATCCGCCAAACAACAAACCAGTTTCAACCCTCAAACCAATTGCCTCGGTGCCTAATTCATGTATGCCAATAACCATTCTAAACCACAAGGTATAGTTGCACTACTATATCAGCTCATAAGCTCACCTGGAAATCAACATCATATGTGAAGATAATTTCCTTGCTCTCTTCAACTTCTTGAGGAGAGTTGTTGTTCACAACTGTGTGCTTAGCATGAGGGTCACATGTTGTCAAACGGGTCTTTTTGTCATCCCATTTACCATCATACTCGTGTTTAACACTACACATAGATCATTTGAAAAATCACCACCAAATACTAAACAAAAAGATGAGTCAATTGTTGAAAATAAAATGGATTAAATTGATAAGAATTAGGGCACAAAAATAATGACCTGAATGGCTTAACCTCAAAGCCCACGATTCTAGCAGATTCAGTTTGCACATCTCTATGATACTTGACGGTAAATGCCAAATGATTGTGGATAAAATATTTTTCCTCCTTGCTCTGTACATTCGTTCAGATAAAGTAAGTAAGGAAATTTATTGGTATTGAATAAAAATAGCCATGGTGCTACAAAACAATATGCATACCCCGGTATACTGCCCTTTAAGTCCAACATGGAAACCAAGCTGATAGACAGTAGAATCCTGATCATTCCGTTTTATGGGAACAACTAGAGGAAGGTTATCTAGAATCCTGTAAATGATAGGCAAAACCATTATGAGATATAACTTAAAAAATATGATAGCAGGAAATTCGCAGAAAATAGTATACCAAATAATGGTATAACATACATGTTCACCCGATACTCGTCATTGATCTTCTCTTTGAACTCCTTAGCATCTTTGGCATCAAGTTTAATTTTACCCACAACATTACACATTTGTGGCTCACGCATTTTAAACTGAAAAATACCACCAAATCGGAATCAAATAATAACCATAGAAATTACAAAATTTATAAATAAATGTTAAAAAATTGCTAGGAAGAAGAGAAAAAAAAGCTCATGTAGCTAACCAAGTTAATGAGCGATTGTCCATTAACTCTGCAAACGTGGTTAACCAATTCAGAGGCTAACTGTTCCTAAACTATATATTTCATTAAGAATTCCTTTCTTAGAAACTGATAAAAACTCAAGAATTAACATATAAAACTGACCACATATAGTGAATTTTCAATGCGGTCACCACGAAGAACTTCCCCAAGATTTTCTGCACTATCCTGTATCTTTTTGGGGGCAGGATAAGGAAGTGAATAAAATGAGTACGGAAGCTGGGTCTTCGTAGATGTTAATTTGTTTACTTTCACTTGCAATACATCTCCCTGCACCAAAGAAATATTTTAACAAGTTAGCAACTTAAGTAGTAGATCTATAACAATTCACTTCACCAGATCAAGATTACGATCACAAAAAAAAAACACATTTCATTACATATTTTTACAACAAAATATCCAGCAGATAGCTGCATTACATTTAAAGGAGCTACAAAGTTAGTAAACTGATTTCATCATCATTCACAAGTGAGATTAAAATCATAATGCAAGATTTCAACCATCCAAGATTATCTGATTCATACTTAGAAATACACCAACAACTATTTCTAACTACACATATCGATGCAGCACACAAACCGCGCAATCAAAGTTGGCTAAATTAAGTAACTGATAAAAACACAAAATGAGTAATAGAAATCAAAACATAAACCTCACAATCCTCTGATTATTAGTAAAGGTTGTTCTATGAAGCGATCCACTGAAATTAAGATTCAATCTATTTCATACACTTGCATGTCTTGTATCAACAAATTAAAACAGAAAAATCTAGAATAAAACAATCACATCGAATCAAATTGAATAGAATACAACACAGATCTAATCTAACATATAAGATTCAAATACAGATCGAGAAGAAATGGATGAGATAGTACCTTAAAGAAGTCTTGTGGAGCAACGCCGGGAAGGTAGAAGGAGAAAGCGGTATGAAGGAGAGAGAGAAGAAGAGTGGAGAAAACGAGAGATCTCAAAAACGCCATGGCGTTCGAGATCGAGATCGAGATCGAGATCTACAAGCTTCTTACGAATACTTTTTTGTCGGTGATTGAGTTATGAAATGAAATAAGAATAATACAATATAAACAACGATTAGTTGAGGATAACGGAGGAGATAGTAGTGTCGTCGTTCGTCGTCGTCGTCGTCGTCGTCGTCGGCACCAGAAGGAGAGGACTAATTTTCTCCGGTAGCAAACTGATACAGTTATTAGATTCTACTTAAATATAAAGTGCTTCTGTTTCTGCTTCATTTCTTCAAACGCGTTTTTCATTTTTACTTTTTATCTTCACACAAGGATAAAATCGGAATTACAAATGCTTGGACCAAACTCTCTTCTTACGTGCGAGAAGGGATAAGACAGGGTTTTTTTTTTTTTATAAGATTTTTCTTGTTCCTATGAAAGAAAGAAAAAAAATCAAATTTTAGTCTCTAAAAATTTTCATCAATTTTTGGTTCTTAAAAACAATTTCATCGTAATTATCGTTTCAGTTTTTAAATCAAATTGTGTATATGTTTTATATTTTTTAATGAATTTGTATAGAGATGTTTTTTTTATAGGAGAATTTGTATAGAGATGTTGATAATATTTTTTTGGTAATGGTTGTGGTTCGAACCCCAAACCTTACATATATTGTGCATTTGTTCATATCAACTGAGTCAAGCTCACGAGGACAGATGTTGATGATATAATATTATAAGGGTGATTGATTTCAACATGAGCAATGTGAGTAAATAGAATTAACTATAAATTTGGTTTGAAATTTCTATGGTTAAAAGCTTTCATTTTTTTCACTAGAAAGATATACTCGTGTTTGATGTTGTTGGCAATGCAATCTTAGACCGTGATGGAAGAATTGTAACATAAATTGTTCAGGTTTCAAACATCATGTTTCATATTGGAAACAAAGTAATGGTGGAAACATTGCTTTGGAACTGGATAAGACTGTTTTAAGGTTAGTTTTTCAAGGTTATTATTCTTCACTATAAACCACCGTAAATGCGTATTTGTGAATAAAAATGAAAACATAAATTGCATTTCAAATTTGTTTGGTTTCATATATATGTGTATATGCATATTATAGTTGGGTTTATAGCACAGACACTTTCAATAGACAGTTGTGTCTGGTGTCTAACATAACACGTTTACGCCATTTTTTCAAATTATAACCAGTGTCGTGTTTATGCTTTATTAGATGGAAATTAAAAACTATTATTTCTTCATCCGCCAAGTCAATATCGGCTAAAGTAGGACATTAACTGACGTTATAAGTTGGTGATTGAAAAAAAAATGTTGGTATTTATAGTTTTTTTTAGCAAGGTATTTATAGTTATAAGTTTTTGTTTTTAGCAAAAATATTCAATATAGTTTTGTCTAAAGTTGAATTTGTTGTTTCAACTTGACATTTGACATATAAACATGCTACATAAATGAACAACAAAACAATATAATCAACGAACAACCGAAATAAACATGGTTTAAAAATGTTTTTTACATTATGTTCAAAACCTATTTTGTTCCTAATTTTATCAAGTATTGTTTTTTTTAATATTTAATAGCAAGTAGAGAACATTGACACACATCAATATTCAAGTTAAAAATAGTCAAACACAAATATTTGAATATAAAAATCAAATACACATTTTGCATAAGTATATATTTCGGAGTTATGCTAACAAAGGTTAATATGTTATTCAATAGAATCTCTCAAAAAAAATGTTATTAAATAGAAATAACATAATATTTAGATTTTGTTATGTAGAATTGTATTCACTTAGATATGTGTGAATTGATTAAGTTTTATTCTAATGTGTTTTAGCTGGTTTGGTCGCCCGTTAGGGCTATATTACTTTATAACAATCTAACAACAAATAGAGAAAACAATACCGTAAATCATTGGTTGGGAATTGTTTCTAAAAGTAACATATAAATGACTTTGTTTTAACTCTCGTGAATTACTATGTTGTTCTAATTTAGATGAATACTGATGAAATTTTACGTGTTTTTTTTATTATAACCAATGTCGTGTTTGTGCTTTATTAGATAAAAATTAAAAACTACTTCCAAAAATCAGTTCCCCAAGCCATAATTCATGTGTGGGAAGAGACCCACATGAAAGTTTTCACATTTCAGGTGCTTTTAGCATTCCTCCTATCAGCTAAACAATACATACATCTTTAGTATCTCACAGGGTGTATTGGATCATGATTTTAAAGGATTTTAAAAGACTTTTTTATCATGAAAAAGTCTTGTGGTATTCAATTAAGACTCTTTTCAATTTAAAAAAAGCCTTGTGTTATTCAATCAAGATTCTTTGTCATTTAAAAAAAGTCTTATGGTATTCAATCAAGACTTTTAATCATTTAAAAAAAGTCTAGTGGTATTCAAAATCATTCAAATTTGGAAGGATTGTTTAATAAATCAGATTATGATGGATTTTGTGGGATTGTCTAGTGAAATTTTAGCATGAAAAAGTCTTTCATGAAAACATGAGATTTCTTAGGATTGACTTTTTTCTTTTAAAATTTTACCATCTCTCCCTCTCTCTCCTCCCTTCTCTCTTACTCTCTCTTTTCCTCTCTCTCTCTCTCTCTCCCCGTAAACAATAAAGTAAAATAAATAAGAGTTTTTATTGAGATTTTTTGAAAGAGAGTGTGTTATGATATTTTTTCAATTATTTCTTAAAATTCATAAAATCTGTTGAAATCTCTTAAAATCCATGAAATCATTTCAAATCCTTTAAAATCTTATAAATTAAATTCATTGAAATCCTTAACAGTATTTTAAAATCTTCAAAGTCATCAAAATCCTGCAAAGTCTTTTAAAATTCTCAAAACTTTTTCAAACAAAAATTGTCCTTTAAAATCCTAATCCAATACACCCTCCAAATATCATCTGCCTTCACTCGTATTTGGTTATATTCTAGTTTTTTTAATTGTGTTTGTGCCATTTATTTTTTGGCAATTTAGAAAGCACTATGAGCATATTTGATGTTTTTTAAAAATTTTAATCGTTAATCGCTTCTTAATGTTTTTCATGTCAGGATGCCAAGAAGGCAAGAAGCCGTTGACCTAGATAATTAAAAAAAATTGGAGGACAAGATGCTCAAAACAGTAGTAAACACCTGATGGATCTTTATTAATATTGGAATATTGGGTTCTCTAACTGTAATGTATGTATGTATCATCTCTCTTTGTCTCTCTATTTGTTTTAGGTTTTGGTTTCACCTACTTTATCCATCTTTACAATTTCTCACTATTTACTCTCTCTACCACATAACTTAGGCCCTGATTTTTACTATGAGTGTCTAGTTTTTTTAACGTCATTTATAACTCACTATTTCATTTAACCATAAACAAAACATACTTATTACAAAATTTGATTACTTCTCTTCCTTAACTCTTTTTATTCATCAACTCAAGACTTCAATGATGTATTTTGATAAAATGTCTCTATCGTCTTCTCCAACGAAATTTGATGAAAATAAGAACTATGTGTTGCTCTGCGTGGTGATTATTGTGTAAGGGGTGGTTTTGATCTCCTAACCGGTATGGAGAGGGTGTGAGGTGGTTTAAAAAATGTGTTAATCTATTTAGTGTTACATTTTTGTTTTTAGATGAAATATTCGATTTGACCTAACCTAAAATTGAACTTGTTGTTTCAAATTGACAATTGACATATAGACTTACTACTTAGATGAACAACAAAAGAATATAATCAATCACAACCCAAAACAAACAAGATTAGAAAAAGTTTTTTTTCCCAATTACACGTTGAGTTTAAAACTCAACACAATAGTCTCTTTACTAGTTTCTCTTAAATGTTTAACAGTCACGCAAACAATTTTTAACAAAGTTATATGAAGAAAAGGTGACAGACTGACAATGTTAGCATTTTATGACTTAAAATGACCAATTAATTATAAGGTTAATTAAGTTTTTGGTCCTTGTAACTTTTAAGTTTTGTCATGAGAAAAAAATAACACATTAATTTTTTTTGAAAAGATAAAGTGTGTCCAAAAAAATAGAAATTAATTGGTGGATGAAAATTAGAGTATAATAAGAAGAAAAATGTAAAAATACACTTGCTTAATTTTGTGTTACTATTCTAATACTACACTTAAGAATGAACAGAAGGATCAGTAGATTGTAACAAAATCAATAAATAAATTAATTAGAAAAGATATAATGGTCGAGATTTTTTTGTTCTAGAGGTATAATGGTAGAGATATAGTTTATATATATATATATATATATATATATATTGAAAGTAAGATATAGTTTTTTTTTTTTGACGTTAAGATATAGTTTATATGAAATGATTAATTCATTATTTTTAGAGCAGTGCTATATGGCACGACAAGTTTGTCGCACCATTTGCACGAATACCTTTACCTTTATTCACGCCTCAGGCTAGATGTTTAACAACTTCTTGGCACAAGTAAAATAAAATATTGATTTTTGACACAAGTAGAATAAAGTAAACTAATTTATTTATTTTTTCACAATACGAAATGTTTGTTATCTATTACTACAAAATATTCTGCACCAACCGCTTGCACCAATTCTCCATATAGTTTGAAGCGGTGCTTCTGTGACATAACTAACAGCCTGAGGTGGTATCAAACTAGATTGGTTATATATATGTAGCATCATCCTTTGAAAATATTGTAGCGTGAATTCAACAAAGCAACACCATCAAGGTACTCACTGTACCGTGTACCACATAGTGATTTCATTTTTCTTCTATCAAAGGTATGTACAGTAACCAATGCTTAATATTGAAGTGGTAAACATGAAATTAGTATTTAAATTAAATGGAGCATAAGTAAGAGAGATGGTTGGAATTGGACTTTAAGAAAGAGAGCAATTAAACAAGAATTCATGTGTCGTGCATAAGGTGCGACAAAAGTTATTGTGCCATAAAACATTTTCCTTATTTTTAACCCACCAATTTTTATGAGAAGCCGGTAGGGATCGATACAAGTTTAGGCTAATTATTATTATAATTTTTTTATATGAAGCGTTGATAATTAATTGTTAGATTAATTTTTTTTATTTGTTCAAGTTTGAACCGAGGACCTCCAACGCCTTCTCACTTAGCTCAAACAAGTTAAGGTACACAATATTCCAAGATTAGTTGTTGTTTTAATTTATTATAAATAATTTTGTTACAAAATTCATAATGAAGTTCCCTCACTTAAGCTCTTAAATGAATTCCACATCTACACATCATTTATTTTATAATTTTGTTATTGTTAGTACTTAATACACAACCTCTTTACTCCTCAAATCCAACACCTTCAAAAAATCAACCACGCGAATCTCTTGTGAATAACTACATGACCCCGTGAGCATAGCTCAGTTGGCAGAGACATGCATTGTTATATGCAAGGGTCGGGGTTCAAACCCCGGACACCCCACTTAGGTACCGTTTGGCCAGACTTTTTTTCGGTCTAAAAGCTACTTTAAAACAAAGTTAAAATAAAACCATTTAAGAAAAAAGTTAAAGCTGTTTGGTTTCTTTATTTTTTTTTTAGTTCTAAAGTTATTTTTAAGTTAAAAGTTGTTTGGCAAAATATTGTACAAAACTTTAAATTTATTTATTTTTGGTGGTGTCCGGGGTTCGAACCCGGGACCTTGCATATATTTATGCGTTGTCTATAAATAAAAAACTTTGAATTCATTATGAATTAACATAATAAATAAAAAAATGCTTAAAATATTTTTTGAAGGGAAAAAATATTTAAAATATAAAAGATATTTTTTTTACAAATAATATATTTACTCAATGACGTTTATTTTGTGTAACATGAATACAAATTCGTATCATCATATAAAGGACTTGTTAAATATTTGAATAGGAGAAATAATTTAAGGAGGCTTAAATAATAACATAAATAATATCAAAGTAGTTTGGAAAATTAAAAACATAAATCATCACAAACTCAAACATTTCTACTCTCCATCAACGCAACTCCTATTTGATTTCTAACTCTATTCATGTAGCCTCCATCTTGTACTCTTCCTAGATTATATGAACCGATTTCTTCATTTATATTGTTTCTTCGTCACGCTCAATCATATATTCAGAGATAAATCACATTTATTAAACTCTTCATCTTCAAGTCCACACATTCGAATAAAGTTGTGGGGTGAAGAATATATCTATAATATGTATATGGTGTGTATATATAAAGTGAATAGTTTGTTTTCTCTTTTCCAATTATAATGTATAACAAATTTTGTTATAAGAATATCATATTTTTGGTGTCATTTAAAAAGATAAGAATTTATATTATATGATATTATATTTGTTATATTGTTGGTGTCATTGAAAAAGATATGTTTAGTTTTTTTAATAAGAAAAAAATATGCATGGTTTGTTATTCCCTTCGTTCCTTTTTAAGCGTCTTTTTAGAAAATTAACACCAAAATAGCAATGTGTATTTTTGCACATTTTCTTCCTTTTATACCCTCATTTTAATCCACCAATAAATTCCTATTTTTTTTGCATACACTTTATCTTTCCAATAAATTTAATATGTTATCTTTCTCTAGTAGCAAACAATTGTCTGTTTTTAACTTTGTTTAAAAAAAAACAAACAAAATTTGTTTAAAAAAACAAACTTTAGTTTTCCAAACAGATATCATTAATTAGTTTTATTGAAAAAGATAAAAGTAATTAATAAAGGTATAATTGACAAATCGTACCCTTAAAATACCAAAAAGACAGTTAAATAGGAACGAAACATTCACCCTAAAAAGACACTTAAAAAGGAATGGAGGGAGTACAATATAAATGTGTAAAATATACATAAGTATAATTTTTCTAGGCATCTATACTTGTACTTTTAATTAAAATCAAAATTTTATAAAAATAATTATACGCATTAACGTAACAAAAAACATACATACAGACATAAAGTATTACTCTAAACGCTAATGTGTGTGTGTGTATTTGCGAGGTTGAAGAAAGGGAATAAAAATATTTGGTGTCATTCAATGACGACATGAATAAAAATATTTGCGAGGTTGTGATAATTAAACGATATTGAAATTAAATATATAAGTGATAAAAAGATAATAAAATTCCTTCAAAAATAGATTATAAAATTAAATGGACCCTCCTTCAAAAAAAATTATATGGACCGGTTCAAAAAAATAAAATAAAATAAAATTGAAGAAAAAAACAAATTGAAATATAATATTAAAAAATAAAAGAAAAGGTTGCCAGCGTGAGTTGAAGAGAGGTGCTTGTGAAATAAATTGGGGAGAAGTAGTTTTTTGAAGTAGCATTCAACAACTTTTGGTTAAAGCTCATTTCATTCAATTTTATGCATTCTAAGAAAAGTACTTTTTTAAGAAGGTACTTTATTGAAATTGTGTTTACCTAACTTCTTCTTAAAAACGTAGAGAAGCTGGAAAAAAAAAGGCGGGTCAAACGGTACCTTATTCATCTTGAAAAAGGTGAATTCTAGCCACTAAACTGCTTGACAAAAAAAAAAACTACTTAACATTGCATTTCAACGACATTGAGCACATTTCCCTCCAAAAAAAAAAAAAAAACAACATTAAGCACATTCCCACTTATTCTCGAGTCAATAAACACATTCCACTTTGGTACATATGTATAGCCAATGCTTATCGAGTTTTACACTTAGACTCCCCTTAATTAAAGAAGATCACGAGGCATCTCCAATGCTCACTTAAATCTTGTTCTTAAACTAAATTTCATGGAACCTACCATGTCAAACTCAACTTTAAGAACATTTGCAACTTTTTATTCTAATACGGAAAAATAACATGAGTCGGATTTCTTAATCGTGAAAAAATTTAAGAGGGTCATGTGAAAGATCTCACAATTTAAATGCATTTGAGTCTTGACCCACTTATAATGTTTACAACGTCTTTCACATAATCCACTCAATTTTTTTAACAATTGAGAAGATCCAAATCTAAAATAAAAACATAAAATATACCCTCATCTGTTAGATTTTAACCGCCCATTTAATTACACCATTCTATTCACTCTTCACATAGGTGTTCGCAAAATAATTTTTCCATTCTTAAGAACAATGTGTCAGTGTTCTAGTCCATGGTGGCAAAAAATCAAATGTACTCTAATGCTATAAAGTTGTCTTTGCATATGAAGCATATTATCTATAACCGTATTCATTTAAAATTTTACTTTCATATTAAATAATTTGAATGTACTATTGTCATGTTCATGTAAATATTTATACGAACAACATTAAAGAGAATATAAATGAAGGATCTATTTGCATCAAAGTGCGTTTTTTTCTTTTACAATCAAAATGTCTTTTTTTAAGTTATTATGCATCGACATAAAGTTTCGACCACCATTTAAAAGTAGCTAATTTTGTAAAAAAAACAAAACAAACAAGCTAATAATTAGGAACCTAATTTGTGTACAATATAATATTCAATACAATTGATATGTTAATTATTAATTGGAGATTTGTTGTGTTGTATGTTGAAATGCGTCCTTATATGCTTCTAATGCCCAATTGCCCATGATATGCTCCTAATAATTTGAAGTTAATTTCTACGGTGTCAGTGAAACTCAATTTAGAGTGTGCGCCATGTTGGGTTTTTTTTTACCTAACAATTTCGGTGGCTTATCATAAGTTTTAAGAGACATTGTGTAAAAAAAAATAAAAAATTGTGATAGGTGTAGAACATGTTTAAATTGCTCTTAACCTGAGTTTAGCTTACAACAACATTACAATACAAACTATGTTGTTGTAGGTGTTGCTTTGGAAATATCTTTCCAATCGTATATTCCAAGAAGATACTTGTTTTAGTAGATTCACTTCATGAATATATATATAGTTACAAACAAGTTTATTTAGACAGTAGTATAGGGTAATCAATCATGAGATGCAGTGTCATAATTTGTCTATTTACGTTATTGAGTTTAAACAACCTTTGTGAGTCAACCACCTCATCTTGTAAAGCATGGCTAGTACAATCCATTCCCACCGATATGCCCCACCTCTCCCATGTTCCAGGAGTCCTCTCCACCGGTAAGTTTTTTTAACGACAAATGTTAGTAATTAGTTGTCTGTGAAATAAACTCGTTGGATTGGATTATAGGGGATGTGCTCATGTGGATGGCTGCAAACTCAACTCGTAGACTTGATGTAATTGCTCAGTATTGGCAACTGCTAGCTTCTCCTGACGATCCTCGCTCCGGGGATTATGGTTACACTCAAGATCAGATGCACACATTTGGTGCCCATCAAGGTGCTGCAGTTTATCAAGCATTAGATGCTGCTGCAGACCGTAATGTTAATATTAGGTGCGTTTCAATTTGGCTTAGTTTCAAATTCATCTATGATTTTATCAATTTAATCTCATTCTAGTCCCTCCAAATAGAAGTGGAAGTACAAATTTGATTAATATTTTAAAATCATTTTAAAATATTGAAATGGGTATGTTGAAGATTGATGCAGGTGATCTTAATTTGTTGTTGTATGTTACATTGGAGTTGATGTAGGTTACTGTCTCACTCTGGGGTTTATCCAACATTTACCTTAGAACCATCCAAACTTGCTTCTGGAAGGCCAAATGTTAAGAATGTGACCTTGTTATTGAAGGATTGGTGGGGCTCTGGAATTGTCCATGCCAAAGTTTGGATATCTGATAACAGGGATGTGTATATTGGATCTGCAAACAATGACTGGAAATCTCTTACACAGGTAATTAATGTTTCATTTGTTTTATGTTGGCTATTACCTTTCAACGTAGATTATTTATCTAACTCATGACTGATGTAAACTTTGAGCCTCTCTTCTGAAGGCAGCATTATCTGTTTTAGAATATTTGATTCTTAATAACTTTTATCTCTCTTGTTATTTTAAACTTTGTTTGGATAAACGACTTAATTAAGCGTTTATAGCATAAATGCTTATTATATAAGTGTTTATGTATAAATCATTTCTATAGCAAAAGATACAATAAAGTCAAACTGTTTTCATAAACTACGGTGAAGTGCTTATGAAAAATAAGCTGAAAGCAACTTAAGTGTTTAACCTACTCGATAAGCTCAAATAATTAAATGCAAACAGTTCCTAAATATAATTTACTATCTGTTCAACCAATGATGCTTGTTTCATTTCTTATTTCTTGCTTGCTTTAGGTCAAAGAAGTTGGAATTTATCTTTCTGGTTGTCCTGTAATAGCTAAAAAGGTTGAGGTCTACTTTAACAATTTATGGACACTAGCATCTCTCAATTCTTCAGCGTACACCAAAACAGTGATGGATCAACAGTGGCAAGTTGAAAGAAAGGTTCCTTGTTGGTCACATTTCATCAAACCTAGGGAGAGGTGCAAGTAAGTCTATGATCCAAGCCTTATGATATAATTAAGTTTACTTAGTTTCTCTTCAAGAAACTGCTACTTTATTTGATTTTCTGCCTTCAGGTATCATTTCCTATTGTTTCTATATAAAATTTCCTCACGAAGTTCCTACATTATATGAAATTTCATTCACTTGAATTTTGAGTAGAAATTGAAATGCAGTCTTAAGTATGATGGTTAACATTAAACAATATGAGAGATGGGATACAGTAGTGAATGGTATAGCATACTTCAAAGAGCAGGCACTTGAAACTTTTTATGCTTACACAAGCAACTAAGAATAGATGATTAGTTAAGCTATAAAGCATTAATGTTAACACCGACACGAACACTGGATACAACACCGACACGTCGGCACCGGTAATAATCTGAGAAAATGAAAGTAATTTAATATAAACATTTGTGACGGTATCAACATGTGTTGGACATTGAACACATCTTTGATTGAAAGTGTCAGTACTACATAGCAGGAAAGTAAGCACGAGGGAGTAACATTCTTGAATTTTTATTTATTACTATATTTAACTGTGTCACAGGTCACCTCTTCCTAAATATGTAGAGACTCCTCATGTTGATGGATATCCTATTCTTTCTGACCCTTATATGCCAGAAATTTCTATTCGAACTCCTGGGAGTAACTATTCCACAGAGCTTCCTCAAGTCAGCTATCTCTCCTTTGCTCCCCCAGAGGTAATGTTTATTTTTAACAATCTGTTCGGTAATACGTATCAATAAATCCAGGCATCAGAAATGAGTTGGATTCCAGCTAAATAGAGGCACAGGCTTATAACCATTTAAATAACATTGATACTGTGCCAGTACTACAATCAACAGCTTGTTCATTTTGTTATCATGTTTGTTTTCTCATAGAATTGGGGATTGGTTTAGCTAAGAAGGGCCAAATTTGCCTTCATATCATGAGATAATTGCTAAGTATCCTCGAAAATAAGTTAGTAGAGAAATCTTTAAGCCATTCTCTATGTTCAAAATGCAAACCTATTTAGCATTCTTGTTTTGAAGTAATTATTAGTGATTATGCCCTTAAATTTGTGAATGGTTATATTGCTGGTTTGTCTGCAAATATGTGTGATACATTGTGTACTGTAGTTTCCGAGATGTTGTTTCTTGGAAATTCTGAAATGCTCTTATTACATTAGCTGACAAATTTCGTTAATATTAAATTGCCAGTCTTCATTGGATCTTAGTATTATACTGGTGTTTTGCAGCTATCATTTGGCAGCTACCAGAGTGATGAGCAGGCATGGATTGATACAATTAAATCTGTGGGAACAAAAGAGACAGTTAGAATCAATACCATGGACTGGCTAGGTCAGTCACAATTTACAGACCAAACAATTTTCTGGTCATCCCTATCTTCTGCAATATCAGAGGTAACTAAACTAACTTCAAGTGTTCTTTGCATATTCCATGTCGTCTTTCATTGTCTTCTCTCTTTTTTAGACAGGTGTCTAAAATTTCATTCTTGTACAAAATTTAAAGTTTAATTTTGATACATCATCAATGTAAGTTTTGCGCCGTTAATAAATCACAACAAACCATATATGTAGCTTTAGAACTATTTATGGTTAAAATCAAATGTTTTTCATGATCCGAAAATTATGACTTATTAACCGTGTAAAAAACCTTCACACTGACATTGTATATGAATAAGATAAAATATTTATACTATCTAGGGTGATATTTTCTTACGATCTTTCAACGGAACAAACAGGTTGTGTTTTCCAAGCATGCAACAGTAAAGATATTGGTGGCATATTGGGCACACTTCATAAACAGCACCGATGAGTACCTGAAGTATCTCCTCTATACCAATAATCTCTGCTCTTCTTCCAAATACAACAAATGCTCGGGTAAAGTTGAGATCAAATATTATGTGGTACCAGGTTTCAACAATACAGGACCTGCCATTCATAATGGAAGTAGTACAGGAAATATATACCCTGATTTTACAAGAGTGAATCATGGAAAATACACAGTTAGTAATGTAAGGGCACACATTGGGACAAGCAACCTTGTATGGGACTATTTCTATGTTACAGCAGGTGTTAGTTTTGGGACATACAACACTGCCATTGTATCTCAACTTAGGGATATTTTTGATGCTGACTGGAACTCGCCATATGCTGTTCCTATTCAAGAGCTTGAGAGAGTATATATTTCTAGTTTCAAATAGATGATGTCCGACAAATGAAAGAATAAACTGAATAAACCAATGTAAGTTATTGATAAAAAAGAGAAAATTGTTTATTGTTTTGCGAAAGTGCACTTTCTCCTTTAATATAGCAAAATTTCAAGGCTTACAAGAATTTTTTTGTTGAGATTTTTAATCTTTAGTAAAATTTCATTGATTTAATCAAAATTGTAGTTTAAAATAAATAGAAAATGATAAATAAACTTGGGACTTGTTGATTCTAAAATTATAAGACCAATAGTGGATTGCATAGAATGCAGTTGTGTTCCCCTTTCTGTCACCGTTGTGAGGAGTGTCGAAACAATGTTTCATCTTCTGCACGATTGTCCGTTAGCAATGGTGGTTTTGACCATGGTCAGAGCAAGGCACTGGAAGACTTTCTTTAATTCTGATATGCAGTAGTGTATAGATCTTAACATGTTTATGGCGATGGATGAAGGGGAGAAATCGGATTGGATGAGCTTTTGGGAGGCAGCATGCTACTCATTGTGGTTTTGGAGGAATAAGCTTGTGCATGATGTCATGATGATACTTTTGTTAGGCCCTTGAACCCGTGTACTGAGATTAAAAGGAGAGTTCATCAATCATCATTATGTTGCCGTTTCTATTATGGCTATGGTTAACAATAACTCCTTGACTGTGATAGAGGAGATTCGGTGGCTGCCCTAAAACATAGGTTGGATCCCTCTGAATACATATGGTGCTTCTAAGCAAAGGCATGATAGAGGAATTTTTTCGGAAGGTTTGGGAGCTTGTAGTGCATATGTCGCAGAGCTTTGGCAGGTGTTCAAAGGATTGAATTTGGCTAGATTGAATATAGCTTCTACTCTTGCTATAGGGAAAGGAGGAACTCTGATGGTTGGAGTTTATTGCAAAATATTAGGAAATCGAAGGTCCAAATCTGGCATCCATATCATGAAGTAAATGAGTGCGCGGATGTTTTGTCAAACATGGTGTGTAGTGGAGGTTTTCCTTTAATGTTATATAAGCAATGTCATGCTCATATCTTAGTTTATTAGGTTTGGCCGACTCTATTAGTATTTTGTTTCCGCACCTTGTTAAGCAAGTAATTTGTGAGGCATCTTGTTATCCAAAAAAAATTATTAGACCAAATTCATTTATTACAATTTACAATACAGGGATTAAAATTAGTATTAAAAAACCTGATGAAATTACTAATTATAATGATACAATCTTTACTATAACTATATCACTTGTATAATTTTAGATTTCTTAACCCATTTACCTAAAACTATATATAAAAAATTTCTGCATGTTTAACTGCTGACAATTTCCAACCATTTATTTTGGAGGGTAGAGTCATCGGCTCTACAAAACGAGTATGCAAAAATCCTGCTTTTGTCATCAAGTAACATTAATTTGCAAATATATAATAAATAAACATCAATATTAAAAACAAGAAACATCACAATTCACAACTAACAGCAGCCCATCATTCGTTAGTTTTTTGGGAGAGGAGCTTCCGGATATGAGCATTCCACTTAGAAGTTTAAACAATTCAAAAGAAAAGAAATGCAAGGGCATTCAGGCAAATCACGATGCTTGTCATAAATACTCCTAACTGGTATCAAGGAAACATCCAGGAACCAAACTGATATATACACCTAATTCAAAAGTCTAGTCTAGGGAAAACAATTAGAGTGATGACAAATTAAGAAGTAGTTGTCTAGCAAAGCTCAGTTTCAAATTTGAGATTAATGCCCATGCTGAACAGCTCCTGAGACAATAACTTGGCTCCATATGGAACACTAGCCACCACAATGTCATCGGCTGATTCACAGAAACGGCAATAGGGACCTCGAATCTTCCGGCCACCAGATACCGGTCGCAAGATCACATTTGCAACATTCTTGCATTTACTACAAATGTGTATCTGAGATGAATCACTCAGGGTGAAGAGGCGTTCATACAAATTTGCTGAAGCACCATGAGCTATCAGGCAATCACGCTCCATCTCACCAAACTTGATACCTCCAAATCGCTTCCTGTCAGCGACAGGCTGTCGAGTCAGCGGGTGAACTGGGCCAGTGTTCCTGAATTTGACTTTGTCTTCGGACATGTGGTGCAGTCGCTGGTAGAATGTTGGGCCCATAAATATTAGCGATCGGACCATCTCGCCGGTCCTTCCGTTGTATACTCGTTCGTTCCCCCATCTTGAAAAGCCAGCTCTGTAATGTACAAAACAAATAGGCTCAGTACAACAACAAAACATGACAACTTAAAATGAAACTTAGGGACAAAATTCCTAAATTTAAAGCGAGCCTGAAGCTAATGCAATCCACATATTGAGACATGTTATTGTTAGGAATATTATCCTAACATGCTCTTTCCAGTTCCGAAAGCCTGAAAGCGAGCCTGGATCTACAATAAAATATTCCTAACATGCTTTCAAGCTTTCAGCATCTAGCAATGAGCACGCGATTGAGAAATACGTAGCAGAATGAACAAACAAACGCTAGCACTATTAAGCATCGGTCACCGGTATTTCAAGCTCTTTCCCAAACTGGGTTTTAAAGTAAACTGAACTGAACTTTAAGAAGTTGGCGGTTAGTGAACTTGTTCAACTAAACAGTACAATAAACTGAACTGTGTCAAAAGTTCGGCTCTTTTCCAGTTCGGTTCAGTTTTTTAATGAATCTTGAACAGGCCTACATAAAATACAAGCAGTGACGGATCCAGAAATTTTGCTTTGAGGGGACAATATTTTATATAATAAATATTAGTACAAAATTTGTACCAATGCAGAAGTGATAAAATAATAACGGCTATTTACCCCTAAACAAGATAACAGCTCTTCCTTTTCCCACCACACTCTTCCTGCGTACCCTATTCGGATTATAAAATCCAAAAAAATGGAGGGTTTCTAAAGGTGTTTTAACGTGTTTTTGAGGCTTTTGAAGGGCGTTTACGCTATTCAGATTATAAATCCGAAAACTATAGGGCGCTCGAAAAACGAGTAGGGTGGAAAAAGAAATAGTCAATAATAACATCATTATCATTGAGCAAAACACTTGAACTTATAAATACTATATTATTATATATTAGAAAAATTAAAGACTCTTTAACATCTTCAAATTAAAATTGTTTTTTACGTGTCTTTATATTAAAAAAGTATGATTTTTTTTTCATTTTCAACACCATAAAAAAAAATCTGTGTACGTGAAAGAGACCATTCAAAATTTCATCTCAAATGCATTTGCACGTTTAATTTTATAAAATTCATGAGAGAAACTTTTTATGGTATAAATTTCCATTTAGTAGGGCCAATCTATTTTAAGAGGGGGTAATAATTAAAATATCAAATATTTAACGAAAAAAATGGGAATAGTAGTGGGGGCAGTTGCCCCCAATATGGCATGAGTAGATCCGTGCCTGAATACAAGTAACCAAAACTGCAATTAAAGTAAACTAAATCATGATGGAAGATTACCTATGAAGTTGGTCAGTAATGGCTTCAACAGAGGAAGTGGAGAAAGGAGTAGCATTCCTCAGTGAACCAACACAAGCGATGCCCTTTCCCAAAGCAGCCTCGAGTAGTTGTCCAGGAGTTTGTCGCGAGGGAAATGCATGTGGATTTATAACAATATCAGGAACAATGCCTTGTTTTGTGAAGGGGAAATTTTCCTGAGACTCCAGAAATCCTAAAACACCCTTCTGTCCATGCATACTAGAGAACTTATCTCCAAGAACTGGGCTCCTAACCTGCAAATTTTATTATACAACAGTTTTTCTTAGCGGTCAAATACAACTTAGAAGTAAAAAGAAAAAGATAGATTTCAGTTGTGGAACATAAATAAAACATCCATGTGCAGATTATGAACAAACTTACATATTTGCATGTTCATCTCAACTTGCATCTAAGTATTCAGTATGTTTATTGTTCAGTGCAGTAACCCAAAAAAATTTAACCATAAGACAAGATGCATCATAATTGAAGTAGTTCTTGGTTACAACAGTTACCTGTCTCAGCGAAACAACTGCAAAATTCTTCCCCTCATCATTCGACGACAGCACAACCTTTTGAACATAACCCCTTTCGGTGTGCTTTAGCTTTATACTATGGTCCGTCCCGGAATCAGCACACCGCCCGATGATAATATCACCACTTTGCAAATTTGCTCCAACAAATGGAAAGCCATCATCATCAAGGCTATCAACTCGGCCAATTTTACTCTGTATCTTTCCAAAATTAACAATGTCTTCAGGTTTCTTTCTCTTTTCTGAAGATTCCTTATTCTCAATTTCAGCTTTGTAACTCCTTATATGCTCAGATCTAAACATGCCGCGCTGCAACGAAGCACGGTTCATAACCAAGGAATCTTCTTGATTATATCCGAGATGCACATTGACAGCCACAATTGCATTCTGCCCATTATAGAATTCAGACTTTGGAACAACTTTACTCTGACCAAGATATCCAGGTTTTCCAAGACAATCAGATGTCATTGTCTGAAAGAGTGGTCTTTGTGGATAAAACAGTTGGTGAGACAAAGCATCGACTCTTATATTTGGGTTTGTCGTAGCAAAGCCAATAGCCTGAGAAGAATGCTTCTGGGATTGGTACAACACTCTCCTAGCATGGTCATGATTTGCAAATGGAACAAGTGAGCAGCTTAGACCTAATAAGAATGACATATCAAGTTCACAATGTGTGTACTTCACAGAAGATTTTCCCTCTTTGCCAAACAAATACTGAACACCCCACGCAGTCTTGAAGTCCTCTTCTTCTTCAGGACCAATCAGCTCAATCACGCCATTATCCAATAGGGACTGGAAAGATTTATGCTCAGACTTAGATCCTTTAATCTTGAGCAGATTACTAACAACCAAGAGTGGACGGAGAATCCTTCCTGCATCAGATAATATGCGCACTTCTTGTTGACACTGATCTCTTTTGATTTCCACCTAAACAGAAATGGTTAACACAAGGCTCAAAGAATCAAAATCAACAAAATCACAAATTTATTTCAATTACTGCAGCATATTATTTTGAACCAGGAAAAAAAAATAGGGAAACAACAATACAATTGAAAGCTTACAAAGTCAACATAATTGGAAACATAACATAGGAGGAAGAAATGTGAAAAGAGCAGTATTGGAAGCTTCTAACAAAATCAACAGGAGTCACTCCACTACTCTAGTGCAAGCTCACAACTCACAAGGGGAAAGTGGGAGATGTGCATGCTCAGTATTGAGATTCTTTAATTTAGTATTTCGAGCAATTGCTTCCCTTTCATTTATTGTTCTCTAATTCTACAAAAGGTGCTATCACAATCTTATCAAAACAATAAAGTTCCAAAACTGAATATATATAAACCAATCTTTGACAGAGGAGAGGGACACATAAGTGACAGCGTTTTGCAGAGGTAGTGTACATAGACATGGTCTCACTCACCCAGAAAGCAAATTTCAAACAAATAATATTATCTAAGCTGCAGAGGTAGTGTACATAGCCATTTAATCATATCTTAGACATAAACTAAGCTGCAAAATTATTATATTCAATAAAGGCCAAGTTTCCAGATACTTAAAACATAACTATGCTATTTGTTAATTAATGCATCATCTGCTCTGCCAGTTGAAATGCTTTAGGTTAAGCTATTACATATCAAATTAACAGCATAAAACAACATTTTTCCACTATATGGGTTCTCTCCATGACTCATATGTAAAGTAAGTGCTTTAAAATATGACAAAGGTAGAATACACGGTCACATCAAAATGAGAGATTAAAAGTGAACCTGATGAGGCAACTCATTCCTCCGTCTTCTAGTTCGTAGCTCTGCCACAAATGATATGGAATCTGAACAAACTCCAACCCAGTCCCCATTTAGGAAGACTTTGTCTTTTTTCCCCAGAACAGTTGTAGTATCATCAACAAGTTCTTCCATCCCACAATCGGACAGCTGAGGAAGTATGGATTCAGTTACATCGGTACTTACTACTCCTGTGACAGCCAAATTTTTTACAAGTCCACAATTTTCACCATCTGGGGTGGAAAGAAAACAAACCTTACCCCAGTGAGAAGGATGCCTGCAACCATAAGCTTCTATTAAAATAAATGAAAGCATCTAAACTTTTATAATAAAGCAATAGTTCAAATATACAAAACAGCAGCTTTGAACTTTAAACTTAAAAGAGAAATCAAGTATTCATTGCACTACTACCATCTGAAGCTACTAAGACAATGCCAGAGACTAGATCAATCCCTGTAAAAGTTGGGAAGTTGATACTTATAAAGTTATACTCATGCTAGTGATGACTAAAGAAGAGATTAATTTACAGGTTTCAACATGAGTTATGGCGACCATTTCATTTAGAACGTACTGATTTTTACATTTACATCCCCTCAATGAAGGCACATTACAGAAGCTGATACTGAACATGAAATGGAAGAAACAGAGATAGCCACCATAAAAACTCGGCATCTAGTCAACACAGGCAGCACTATAAAGAATTGAATGTATGAACCATGAGTTTTAATGACCAAGTAATTTTATTTAGTTTTAGTTTTCTTGTTGATTGATAGCAATATTATAAGGGGCCTTCACATGTTTAAGTAGTTTACGATTATTAGTGATAAGATTTTGTATGATGCTCATATTTAACCTTCATTCGGTCAGCTAGGATAAAATAATTCTATTGGCACAGACTACAGAAAGACTAAAATAGAAGTTAAAAGTAACTTACGGGTATCTAGCATCCCCGACCTTCCCTGTGTACTGAACTTGCTGCCTTGTTCTTCTTAATTCAGCCATGGTTTGTAATGGATTGGTTCGCCCAAGAGTTGCAACGACACCTGAAATCCTTTCCATCCTTTTGAAAGGATGTGTCCAAGCTCCAGTAGAAAACGCTCTTTGGAGACCATTTGTAATAATGGAAGCGTCAAGATAGTGCTCAATTTGACGAACTTCTCGTTCTCCATAAAGGTCTCTCTGCAGAGCCTTCCCCATTCGCTTCCTAGCATGTGCAAAGTGCACTTTAATCTCGCGCTCCAGCAGCTCACCTGCCAACTCAAGCCTCTTGTTTCGAAAATCGTCCCTGTTATCAGTTTTTCGGCGGCCAGTATATGCTAGTAGAAGAACCTTCACCATGTATGCTAGATACCTTGCCTTTCTTTTTAATCCTTTAACGTTCGGAAAAACATACATGTTAAAGCACTCGTCAATAGATTCTGCGGGTGGAAACTGTACGCCTTTTACACGTTCCTCTAAGAAAAGAAGAGCGTTCTTTCCCCTGCGAAATGCTTCACATTTATCGTCTGCCTCACGGATGGATGCAAAGAGAATGTTTTCAATTCTTCCATCTGCCTCTCCATAATCGATGAGATCAACAATTTCTTTATCTGATGTGACACCAAGAGCAAAAAACAATATCCATACAGGTATCTCGACAGACAGAAAATACACCGTGAGCAGCTTCTCTCCGTTTGTAATTCCCTCCGTCGAACCTTCCACCAGTTTAACAACCATCCTGTTTCTCTTCATCTGCGACTTGAAAGCAACAGCCCAGTATGGAATATTTGAAACCCAGAGCCTCTTCAGAAATATTTGCTCTTGTGCGATAAAAATCTGCAACAAAAGCGATTTACAATCAGCAGCAAAGAAATGATTGCGAAGATATAATATAGACATACAAAAATAAGACACAATAAATGCGCTGCACTAAAATGTAGGCTAAATGTGTTCTTAATCCCAATCAAAATCCAATTTTTTAGTTCTGTCTCTAGATAAATTTTAGTCCCTATTTTGAAAACATTTTACAAAAGCAGTATTGTCTATGGCATATTGTGGTGGAGACCCAAATTTCAGCAATTTCGACCACTTTATGGCACATTTATGGCAGAAAAACCTGCAATATTGACCACCATTCACCACATCGGCGAGATCAAAATCCGCCACCAATAGGCGCCATAACTGCCATTGGATAACACTGAACAAAAAACAGGTGATTTTCGTCCCTAAAGCAAAAAAGGGACTAAAATTTACAAGTAACAAACCCCATGCAGGGACTAAACATGAACAATTGTGAATTTTACAGGGACAAAAATCACTAAAAACATATGTAACCCTAAAATGTACAAAATCGGTGACAAACAAGACAGAAACACGTATAAATAAATCATAATTATAGCTAACCTTCTCAGCACCCTTAATCAGAAAGTAGCCTCCATGGTCAAATTCACAGTCACCTTTCTCAGCTTCACTCATCCAACACAGATCAGACTTGACCATAACAGGCAGTCTCCCAATAGTTATTTCCCTTGTCTCCTCCCATTTAATATCTTTATCAATGTATTCTTCTTTCCCAGTCTTAAACTTATCACTCCGAACCTTCTTCATAACATATACCTGAAATTAACACACAGTTCTGTTATCTGAACATCAGAATACAAACACTCTACGTGTTTATCTCTATCTCTCATACTTTTTAATCTTCTACAACTTACCCACATTTCAAAAACACACAAAAATCAAAGGACACTTCAACAATTTTGATGTCAAAAATCATTTCTTGTTAACACGAAACCATCAAATAGGGACTACAAATTTCAAATCATACTAACCCACATTTCAAAATGAACATTAAAATACACCTTGTAATTAACACACACATGCAGTTGCGTTATTTGAACACCAAAAAACAAGCACACATTATGTGTTTATTTCTAGCTCTTCTACTATTTAAACAACAACAACAACCGAGCCTTTTCCCACTATTTACACACATTTCAAAAACAAAAACAAATCAAAGGACACCCAAGTAATTTTTAAGCCAAAAAACCATTTCTCATAACATAAAAACACGAAATAAGAACAAAAATTCCAAATCAAGCTAACCAACATTTAAAAATGAAAACTTTATAAAAGACTAGAGAAAATCCCAAACCTGAATGTGAACATCAACTTTCATCTTAGAAGCATAAGTCATCCTCTGCAACCTGGCATGTCTGGGAAGCATCTTCAACTCTTGAGCATTCCCTTCACCACACCAAAACTTAGGTCGCTCAAGCGTAACCTTCCCAAACTTAACCGCAGCATAACGGTAATGTTCATCAGCACCTTTCTTAGAAGGATCAAAACCAGGCGTAACAGTGAGATCACCGAAGGAATCGAAAGCGCTTTGAAGACCCGAATTGATGAATTGATTGTACGAGTTGATTTGGTGACTGATTAAACCGTATTGGTCGAAGAACATAACGGAAGCTTTCTTGCAAAAGTATTTGACCATATCATCGCCGAGTTCGTTGAGGATTTCGGAGTTGTCATCGTCGTCGAGGTCGATGTCCATTTCTGTGTAGTTGGTGTTGTTAGCATCTTTGCTTGAACCTATGTGTTCCATTGTGGTTGAGATTTTTGTACAGAAATGGAAAATTAGGGTTTATGGAGAAAGGGTTTTGGTACAATTTGCCCCTTTACGCTTAAGCTTCTTCTCACTGTGTATAGTGAGTGAGAGTGAGAGGGTGACTGTGTGTGTAATTGAAACGCCAAAACCTTGTGAGTTTTTGCGGAAATGTGTAGTACTTTATAGGGGTATATATGGTAAAGCGTTACTCCTCCTAATTACAGTCTCCCAAAGTTCTTCCCATTGCCGTTCATTGCTTCATTTACTCGATGTCTGACATGTGAGGAAAAAATGCAATGAAAAGACGCATGTACCCTTGATTTGGGAAGATCGAATCAATAGTTTTCTTTTTTTCCTTTTCCTTTTCTCTTTACAAGTTTGACTAAACCAAATGAAATTGGAATGGGGATTTTTGTGTAACTTAGCTGGGTCACACTAAATACAAGGGATAATACATAGAGTTGTGTGAACCGAACCGGTTAACTGAACCGAACCAAATTAAAATTAACTGAACCATTATATTGGTTATTGAACCGAACCGTTAATAGACCGAACCAAACTCAATTAACCAAACCGAACCATTATTTTCCTAGAGATTATCATACCCTTTTGTGAATTAATTGCTCGTCGTCTTCCTTCAATTGATCAATCTGAAAGGTACTATTCTAGATATTAAACGTAATTAAGGTTAACTAGCATATTATTTCATTGGATTTGCACCAGTGAAATTAAAGTTTATGAACTAGTGAAATTAAAGTTTGGTCGCGGTGTTGGAGTTTGAGCAAGGCATCGATGAACCAGTGTACGTTTTATGAATGATTTTCGGATCTTGTTAGGTGTATGGTGTGCTTCTGCCAATATGAAAATATGCTTTTGCAAGTAAAGGGTTCAAAATAGGCAAGTAAACGGTGACTAGTAAACTGTGACTGAGTTCAGAACTTTGGTTTTGGTTTTGGTTTGGTTCAGTTAATAGGTAAGTAAACGGTTAACCAAACTATAACTTTGGTTCAGTTTGGTTAGTTCCAAACCTTAAACGGTTTGGTTCGGTTATTCCGAACCATTTTAACATTTCGGTTCAGTTCAATTCGGTTAATATGGTTAACCGAACCATGCCCACCCCTACCAATCACAATGTCACAATGCTTGTGAAAGAGGGAGAAAATAGCCTCTTGTGACATTGTGGTTGGTCAATGTCACCAATGTTACCCAACTTTATGTCACCCAGTGCTACCCAAATACAAATGTCTGTTGGAGAATTTCAACCTACCTGATTCTAAGGTCTATACAGTTTTAAACTTTTAAATAGACAATCTCAAAGTTTTAGGTTTACCACATTTTTTTAGAGACCTACTAGCTCAGCCTGAATATATATAAACATAGTTAAATAAATTTAAATAGTATTTTTTTATTACTATTACTATATAAATATGTATTGCTTTGTGTAAAATAACAAATTTCCCAACTTTTTAAGAAATGAATAAGTATAATTTTGCTTTGGCACATGTTTGTTCGGAAATAGATGAAAAAATGAAGGATTTAGTGTTGTTCTTCCTGTTTTTCAAAAAAGAACCAAGAAGATAAAGAATACAGATAAAAGTGATGTTTTTAGCCAAAAAAAACTAACCAAAAAGATCGATATGACTAACAAAAGTCCAATTAAGGAATCAAAAGAGAGCAAAAACTAGTTAGAGGATAAAAATGGAACAAAAAATAAAAGTTATGAGATTAAAAGAGTAATTTTGCCTAGATAGATATAAAGAACAGAGAGAATGGTTAAATACATTTTTAGTCTTTTATAAAATTACGAGTGTTCAAGTTTAGTTTTTATAAGATTTTATGGTAATTTTAATCCTTTAAGATATTATAGTTTGTAAGAATAGTCCATATATTTAGACTTTTTTCTTTACAAAAAATTGATATTTTTAGTCCACCAAAATAGTCTCTACACAATACAAATAGGGACCAAAAATGAATCAAAAAATTTAAAGATTAAACTTAAAAGTTTATAATTTTACATGGACCCCTAAGAGATAAGGTGTCTACAATTTAAAAAGAAAACCAGAGACATCTTCTTAAGAACCTTGAAACTTTTGAGTTAAGCTCAAAATCAGTCGCATCCATTTAAAGGCCATCGTCTCATTTGATTGCAGATAAAAAAGCTCACATGCCTCACCTTCACAACAAGCACAAATCGGTGAACACTCACCTCGCTCATGAATCTAATGCAAATCTGCAAAACATTTCTACAAGTAACATGATTATTACATCCTTGTATGTAGTTAATATGATATGATTAAACGTCCTTTTTAAATTAAAAGGGGTTCTTTAAAAATAAAGGTTAAAATAATCTTATTGGACAAGTTTTTAGACAGAATCAATGGAAAAAATTGAATTATTTAAAATCGTGTACAACTAAAGTCAGGATTGATCATCTGAACAGTGAATCATCATATTATTCTTCAATTAATACTTCTATTAGTTGGGTGTTAAATGAGTTCAATCGAGACGACGCAGTAAGTACTCTACTTCAACATCTTTAGTCATGGGTATTATCCATTTCTTGTATAAGCGAGAAACTATTGCTGGATCAACCTTGTAATTTCCCTTGACATCATGATCAAGGCTCACTTCTTGACCAAACACCATGGCCTTCTTTTCAACCCTCTTCACAACCATCTCTTCTACATTCTTCGATGTCAACAATTTCATCAATGTTTCTTTATCCTGCAAAAATCAACCCATTTGCCGTTTCAATTTTTACACAAAAACGTGGTAACAACATAAATAGCCAAGTTTTGCATCTGAATAAATGATAGTAGAACAACAATGTCTAGAAATATTCCAAAAATGCTTCTACTAGTTTTTTTTCTTATAAACAAGATCATTGTATACCTTGGCACGAATTAAGGGCTCATAGTCACGACGAGATTCTCTGAACTTCGCCTCAGCTACAAACTTTCCATAATGAATCCTTTTGGAGATGGCCTGTGAATATATTTTATACAATAAGGATGCATTAGTCAAACCAAGGGCAAGAATCGTCTAAAGTGGGTAATTAAATGTAAATTTGAGAAAATTAAGCGCTGTTATTATAACATTCTTATGATGTACCTACAATATCCATCTTTATTCTGATAATTAAGAGTTGGTATTGTCTAGAAACCAATGTTTTACTTTTCCTTGTACTAGAAATAAAACGAAAATTCCAACAATGATTGACGTCGACTTTTGGAAAAAGTTGATGATTATTTTAACTTATATAATCACAACCAGTTCCACAAAAATAAGATAGTAAATATCTTATTCGAAACTTAACTCATAGTATTTGTTTTTCCTAACTTTTATGAGACTGTTGTCAATCAAGTCACAATCTCAATCACAAAAATGAACATAGCTGTGTTCTTAAACTTTTAAAGAGCACGTTAGTAATCTTTGATATTCCAGATAAAAATTCAAGAGCTAATCAATAGTATATTGTATTTCTACGATAGATTGAATTTTGATTGCTTGTTATCACAATTTCACATATTTAAACAATAAGCACATCGACGGTCAATGGTTCAAGATTTACCGATTTAGATTTTAATCTTGATTTTTATCTTTCCTAGAATATAAATTATTGAGTTTGAAATTCAAATTGTCTGATTTCGATTCAAAAAATATTGATTTATTGACTTTTTGTCTCATCTATATTAATCATATAACTTCTCAAAATGTATGACATTGTATGTATAACAACAATACACTACTTTTGACTATGGATTGACTACAATGATTGTTGTTCATAACTTCACTCATAATAAAATATACTCTCTTTATCTCTAATTATAAGATTTTTTTAAATTTTTGTTTATCCTTAAATATGAGATAATTTACAAATTTTTAGATACGATTATTACTATTTTTAAAAACTATGTTATATCAATTAATATTATTAACTTATCTTAAAATATGAATAAATTATCTTAGAATACGAACTGAGGGATCATACACTACTCCAAATTCCTAAAAGGACCTGGACCGAAAATTTTACCTGCAAAATTGAAAGATCACTAGCTGCAGTTTGTGCATAGTTGCCATCATCCCCGAAAGCAACGAAAAGCGGAAGCATCTCGTGGAAATACGCTTTCCTTATGTTCTTGTTTATGTTAATCGAAGCGGCTGTACTGTGCAAAAACTAAACACAAAGTTCAAAACAGATCCTTATTTTCTTTTCATGGTTGAGAATTGAGATATTTATTTCCACGATTAATTTTATGGAACATAACATTTGTAATTTTATTTATTAACAAAAAAAAAACATTTGTAATTTTATTCTCTTATTGATTAGAAAAGTGTTTGGTTTACACTTATGAAACTCCTTAGATTTTTTTTTTAGAGAATTATAACAAACTCCTTAGAATTATCTGTAATCAAGGTAAATTATATAATTTTATTTTCATCTTCATCCATGTCTCTTTTCTCCAACATCTTCTTTTGATGTAAAAGCATTAGAAATGAAAATTATTTTATTTCCAAATATACTTTTTTTTTGGGG
>Ga0315915_1001084_pt1 | contig 31839 bp, 21 predicted proteins | sample MpolbnodulesMG_FD_207738 | JGI IMG/M metagenome (GOLD analysis project Ga0315915, IMG submission 207738) | Medicago polymorpha root nodule microbial communities from Los Angeles, California, United States - branched nodules | ecosystem: Host-associated > Plants > Roots > Nodule | place: USA... | reverse complement strand
ACTTTTGAAAATAGTCCCTCTAGGGACTATTTTCAAAAACAAAATATTTTGCAGGGACCAAAAACAACAAAAAATATTTACAGGGACTAAAACCAAAACGAAGCATATTTGCAGGGACCAAAACGATATTTTAGCCATTCATTAATTGTGTTAAGACAAAAATAAAAAATTAAACTCTTACAAGAGAGATTTGTATAATATTCTAAACAGGACCTACCTATGTATGTAAACTTGCTTTTTAAGTGAACCACTAAATCTCATCATCTTGTACCATCATTATCAATACATATTAACATAACAAAGTATCATTGGTAATGTCATTTTCCTGTTGTATGTTGGTTAATAAAAGTACCTCAGATTAATTTTCTGTTATTTTCCAATGCCTGGAACTCAAATATTTGAAAACCAATCAATGGATTTGTACTCTTATCCAACATAAAGCACACAAAGTGCTCTTAAGTCTTAAGTTTCATTGAATTTCCAAACATAGGTTTATAAAGCACATTTTCAAACAACATTGTAACATTCAACCCTCTTATGGAAACCTTTGGTAAACTAGTTACAATGCAAATCATTGGCTAGACCACAGCATAAGCAGATCAACTAAGAACCAAAATGAAAATCATCTCTGCATTCCACCTAACCGTGGAGGGAACCTAGAGCATAGTTCTTGTCATTTTTTAAAAGGTTAAATATGTTTTTGATCTTTATAAATATATCAACTTTTCGTTTTAGTCCCTCTAAAAATTTGCAGTTCTTTTTGCGTATTGGTACACATAAATTCACTTAATTAAGTTACAAAGTTTGAACTATGAAATGGTTGACGACACTTACGTAATTACATTACACCGAAAAAGTACATAACAATGTGAAAATCTTGAATACAAAGAAATTAATCTAAAGCTTAACTCTCTAAACCGTGTTACTATTCCTGTTGGATTGAAATTGTTCACTGTAAGCTTAAATTTTACAGTTTCTGAAGCACAATCGTCTAAAGAAAATGAGAATGCACCAAAACAATAGAAACTTTCCATTAACAACACTCGACCCAGTGAAATGAAATAAACAGCAAGAATTAAAGTGATGACAAAGCTAGAATGGAAAACATAGCATTCAATTTTGAAAACACATCCAAGCTACATGTACTTATTGGAAAATTTATTAAGTTCAGACCTGATTCTAAGATTTGAGTTATGAATTGTTGACTTTTAATATCAATCATCAAATGTTGAAACAGATATAACTCTTATAAATAGAATGGCAAGAAAGTGAAATCATACAATTCATCATGCCAAGAAAGAAACTCATCAACTAAAAGGATTTAATCCATCTTTGCTATTTCGAAGCATATATTTGAGAATGAGATGTTGAAAGAGTCCCCACAGACATGCCACCATATTTCAAAGACATGCCTAAATCCGTCTGTTCGGCGGCTGGGCTTAGGTAAAAACGACTCAACCTCATCCCAAACGATAAATTTAACTTGCATTGCAACAATGTTGAGATCTTGTGAAAACGATGTCAATGGATGCTTGATCTGTGTGCATCAATGACTCCGTTATCAGCAGGCTCAACAATGTTGAGGAGAAAGCAAGACTAACCTCATTGAAAATTGCTTTTCTGGCATTCAAACTTCCCTAAAAACACATGGAAAAACCTAAAATACCCTAGCAGTAGTTAATTATCGCTGGCTTATTGATCATTTCCATGTGTTTCTAGGAAACAGTGGATGTCAAAAAAACAGTTAATTCCATATTTATGCCTTTTCGTTGCATGTTAATTTATAGATAACTTTGTTTCTTGTTTCATGGTACCACCCGATGTGGGACTTTGTTACTTGTCTATTTTCTCTATTGCTATTACCATTTCATTCACGGTACTCCAAAGTTATATTTTTATTTTTATTTTTATTTTGAGGAGTACCTCTATAGTTATGTGTCACCTTTATGTGGTTTATTTTTATCTTAGTATTATTGATACACATCAAACAATTTAATCCAACTCAAAAAAATAAAAATCAAACAATTTAATCAACAGCGTGTATCATTGAAAGTGAATCCATATTCCATACTCCCAAACACATTGGCACGCTGAGGACTTGCCTAAACTTTGGTAGGAAACTTGGAGGTGTCAGCTAAGGACAAACTATATATATAGGTTCTGTTTTATCATTCTCCAAATCACAAATCAACACATACACTATAAGCATAAGAGGAATGCTAGCAACACTCTCTTTTGATGGGTCAACAACACAAATAACACCTAAGTTTTTATCCATCACCTAATCGTGCAGCTCAAGCATCCATTGCTCATCCTAAACACATCATACAATCAAGGCCCAATGTCTATTGTCTAAGCCAACTGAAATTTACAACTGAAAATGTCTCATACACTTTACCACTTGTGCCAAGTGCAGACTGTTATGAGCTGGAGCACACATATCGCCGTCATGAACTTGTTCAAGATCAATTGTCAATTGCACTTTCACGCTGCAGCTGATACCAATGAACGTGCAAGGTGATTACCGAACTAACCAACGTTTCTGCCAAAAGCACTAGATTAAACTAATATATATAGAGTTGACTTCACTCTCGCTGAACGACTTCACGCTTGGCATTGACTTCAGACCTAAAGTTGTGGTCCAGAAATTGTGACATGGTCATCGGCATTTCTGCACCAGTTGACAGACCAAAACTTATTAGATAATTGTGCTTACCATTATATATTTAAATGAGCATATGTGCAGGACTATTTTTGTGATTTGAAGGTCTATGATTATGATTTACGAGTTTGGTATGAATATGGCATGGATTGAATTATTGAAGTAAAATAACTTTAGGAGTTGGTGAAATAAGGATTTAGTTGTAGCTGAGTATTTTATCTAACAAGAAGAAAACATGCACACAATTTCGATCTTCTAAATATTCACACTTAAATATGCAATTATTATTGTACATAGGAACATATGAATTAACAAAAACTTGGAAGGACACAACAAAATTGGCCTAGTGGAAGCTTCATGTTAGTTTTGCATGTAAAAGAATGTTCATATACATACTCCTTCTGATACTCACATCCAAGAGAGCATGTTACCTAACGGAACCTTCTACTAAAGTATACATACATTCTGAAAATTTACTTTTCTACCTAACCTTCTTCCAGCCGCCAGTTCCTTCATATAGTCCTGTCGTAAAGTGAACTTTTGCAGCAACATCATCTGAAAGTAGTAATGCAAAGTTTGCTGCATTGTATTCATACAAAGTTTAGTGATATTTTTTTCGTTCTATTTTTTCTGCTCTTGAGGAGTCTTATTTCGACTTTGTTTGATCATTAATCATTATGGAATACCCGAATTCGCAAAAGAGTTCCTTAATTCTGTTGTTGTGCCTGGTTGTTTGGTCTCTTCTCTTCGAGATGTGATATTTGGAAAGGCTAAAGGAGAGGAGGATGAGCTGTGTTTGATCGAACTTTTTATTGAAAGTGGTATGATTTTGAAGAGGATGGCTTTCTCCTATCCAAGTTGAAGACTGAGTTCTAAGATTAATGAAGAATTTAAGGTTATGCAAGTTAGAAACATAACAATTCAAAACAGAAACAGAACTGTTGTTTTCAGAGAAAAGTTAGAAACAGGACCACTAAGTCTCATCATCTTTGAACATCACATTCAAAACAAAATAACAACCAAGTATATTGGTAATGCATTGAATTTCCAAACAGCCCAAAGCTCATTTTCAAACAACATTGCAACATTCGACCCTCTTATTGAAACCTTGGATAAACCAATTACCATGCAAATCTTTGGCTAGACCACGCCACAAACAGCTAAGAACCAAAATGAAAATCATCTCATTAAATTTTAACACAGTTAGGTGGATGGAACAAAACAAAGTAGCATATTTCTTTTCATTTTTTAAATTAATAAAAAAAAAACATATTTGTATGGTTGCAAAGATATATACACCAAAAATCCAAGCAAGTGATAGGAAAAGCTATAAAAATAATCAAATGATAACTTGTGAACATCTAATTTTAAAAAACACGATTATTAACCTTTAATATGTATCAAGCATAGTTACATCATTCGCTACACTAGGTAGGGTACCGCCTAACAATTTGCGAGTAATAACCAATCGATTCGGTAACTCGTAAGAATTCTGCAACCATGATTATTGTTGAGCCAAATAGTGAAGTCATTACACATAAGAATCTTAGAATCAAATTTATGAGAATGAATGAGCCTATAAAAATGGTGGAATTATTCGAAACATTAGAAGTAAACAACCAATATCAAATACAGAAAGTTTGCACTGAAATTCACAAAATGCATCAATTCTGAAACGGAAAAAAAGAGATAGTTAGTATTAGTAATACTTCAATTATAGGGAAGAGTGATGTATAAAAGATGATGCAGATCATATGAAATGAACTCAACTTAATGTCTACAAAATTAAGGAAGTTCTCAATATCGAGAAGCTCTAGGGTTCATAAGAAATGATAGAAGTTTGTTAAATAAAACCAATCACATGGAAATATAAGGAGCAAAACTAATGAAAGAGATAGAAGATTAGCCCTAATCCCAAATGTGGAAATGTAGAGAAGAGGCAGAAAATAAGCATTGCTCTTTTGAAAAAACGTTGATTTCATTGCAGCAGTATGAATTTCATCGCAGTTTCAATCAAACACACATCAAATGTTGACTTGTGAATGGCTGATCAAGAAGTGCGATAAAATCAATGCTACTGAGAATAATTTCGTAAGTTCGAACTATGAAATGGGTTACAACTCCTTGGCAATTAAGATACTCAGTGAAGTATTCTCTGTTCCATGCTAATGCCTCTCCTTCACATTTGGTTTTATAGGTAGCTTTATTTCTGTGTTTCAGAAACTACTCAATGTGGGACTCATGTGCATCCTTCATATTTTAGAATAAATTTTAAGTCACAACTTTTCGTTTTAATTTGTAAGTCAACTCATGTGTATCCTTCATATTTTAGAATAAATTTTTACATGAATATTTAGAATATTATAACAATCTTTCCCATAAAAAATATTAAATTTTTTAACAAAATATGAATTAAATGAGTTTTTAAGCACGGAAAATTGTAAAATTCATATTTAATTCATACATTGTCGAAACAAAAAAATAAATAAATAAATAAACTCTTCCAAGAGAGATTTCTATAATGTACTAAAAGTACCTATACCTGTGTGTGTAAACTTGCTTTGTAAGTGGATCACTAAATCCTTTGGAGTTGCAAGTGAAACAATGTGACAGAAACAAACCAGTTCCAGACAATAAAACTGAGCACACCACACCACAAACAACATTAAACAAAAAAAGTAAAGAAAAAAAAGAACAAGATGGCATGAAAATTTGGAGTGCATTAATAGAGTTAGTTGAACTCAAATCAAATAAGTACCAAGGTAAGCCTATATTCCATTGATAGGTTCCTAACAGAACCTAACCCATCAAAATTCATTTCTAATCTTAACTAAAAAGTAACTCAAATTTAGAAAAACTGCCACTTGTTTATATACTGAACCCAGCATTTCATGTGATTAGTACCAAATAAAAGGACCCACTTTTAACCAAAGATTAGTTACATTCTGAAAATTTACTTTTCTACCAAACCTTCTTCCAGCCACCAGTTCTTTCATATAGTCTTGTCATAGAGGGGACTTGTGGAGAAACAGCATCTGAAGCACCGGTCAAGCGCAGAAACGCACTAGCCCTTTTATACGTTGCACCGTTTTTGCTCTGTTGTCTGACATCGTTAATGCTTTCATATTGATATTGCTTATTTTCTCTTGACATGTTATACGCCAAGTCCTTTCCATTGGCATCATTCTGATTCTTCGAAGCAACACCCTTCGAAGAAAAACTTAAGCGAGAAAACACACTGGTTTTTTCTTTGGGCTCGTCACAATACATACCCTTTGAGAGAAGGGAATTCAAATGATCACTTTCATCTTTGGACTGGAAGTCACTTACAGCAGCAGAGGAAGAGTCACCTAACTTGTCAGATTCTTTATCACTCAGCAGAAATCGTGGAACAGGGATAGAAGAATCATCAATCCCAATAAGCATATCTAACTCTATCTGTTCCTCATCTGAACCCTCGCTAGAATTACCAAGCTCCCCGTCTTCAAGGTCAGAATGGTCAGTTGAACATAATGGTATAAAATCTTCATTATCATCCTCAAAAATATGGAAGTTTTCTTTCTTCTTTTGCAATGTAGGAAGCTCATGTGATTCATAGCTAGCCTCAAAAATATGGAAGTTTTCTTTCTTCTTTTGCAATGTAGGAAGCTCATGCGATTCATAGCTAGCAGCAGAGTGAGAACCAGATGTCACTGATTGATTGAAGCCAGGGTGTTCAGGATCATAAGCATCAACATCCAAATGCATGCTTTCACCCTTTCTGAAAGACTCAGGAGACAGAGAAAGCTTTTCCACCTCTTGCTCAGCAGTTACTGGACTTCCATGGTTCACGTTGAGCTTCCTTTTCAGAGGGTTAGTAACCCTCCCTTTCTTTAGCACATCTTCAATAATCTGAAAATCCCACTTTCTTGTTTTCCTTTTCTTCTGATGAAGAGAGCGTGGAACTTCACGTTTTCTTGAGTTGAATAGCCACATCAGACTTTGAACCTGACAGTCAAACAATCGGGAACCATAAAACAACTATGTATCATGCAGGTTATTCATGCAGACTCCCGCATATGCTTGTAGATAAAGTAAAATGGTGCAATAATGAAAATGAGCAGACCTGATCTTCAGACAAACCAAAGTTGAATATGTACTTAGTAAAGTAATTATCTCGAATAGCATCACAAAACTCATTTTCGAAAAGAGGGTCGCAGCGCAAGATTCTGGTGAATTTAACCTGGTCAAAACCATAAACATAAGAACTCACAAAAATAATGATATTCTAAAAATAAAAGTTTATCAAAGAAATAGGAAAAGCAAAATATACACACAAGTAGAATAGAAAAATCAATATATGCCAAATCTGTGTGAATTTGAATTGAAATAAGGGAAGCATAATATGATAGTAAAGATAACAACCTGAGGGAACTGCTTTCCAGATGAAACATATGCCTGAGGAGCAATATTCATGCCACCATCTGTTATCGCTTCAAAAACCCCATGAAGTTTCCTCTCTTCAAATTCGAAAAGGAACAAAATAATTCCTGCCTTGACGTTTTTAACAAAATCAGAAAAACTACCTGGTAGCCCAAACAAACTCCTCTCAAAGCATTCTTTCAAAGTACTTCTATTGGACATGAAGATGGCACCATGCTCAGGAAAAATTCCAGACGCCTTATTATTGCACGAATCTCCGGCGTCCATTTTCGTTCTAACAAAAAAAACTGTGTAGGTTAGAACTTACTTAAAATCCTTACACTTACTATGTAATATTATTGAAAAATTAGCACACGGACAAGCAAATTTCAATTACAAGGGCCAAGTTCAATTCAAGAAGCAAATAGTGAATGTTATACATATGCATTACATATTATAGTACACTTGTGAAGTGTAGTGTAATCCATACTTCAAAACTTCCCCAAGATTTGAGTTTTCTGCACTTGAAATTAGAAATAGGGGTTGAGCTTCATGCATCACTAAAGGGACTCGGGACCCTGCCAGATTTTGATCACTGCACTATTAGGAAGAAAACCCATTCTCTATATCTGACACTCATCATCAAAATAGCCCTAAAAAGGAAACACCATAAACCATCACAGCATACCAACCTTAGACCTCCACGGTCACTACTACCATCATCATCCTTCATCGAGAAACCAAACCACAACCAGAAACTTACTAGTACCCTTCCTCTTGAAGCCAGTAACTCTCGTTCACCATTCTCATTCACACCATAATCCGCTACTCTTCTACATTACATAACATTAACCCAAGTACACCGCCTTTAGCCACCACTGCAAACAAAGTCCACTAACCACATCAAAACTATTGTGAACACATTCCCTTAACCCGCCATGAAACCGGTGTCTCCGCTACTAAACTTCCACATCCCGCTCCATTTCCCTCACAGCCTCACCCACCACCCATTACTACCTTCCCACCACCCCTAATTAGAATACCACCATTCATATGATTCATTACAAATCTATAAACTGGATATGCTATTATAAGTTATGACTCCATTTTGTTAATAGCACCACCCACAAATTAATTGTTCCTTCTACACAACACATTAATAGTTACACTAAGATGCAATAACTCATTGTATACATGAACCATCAAGTTCAAAACACTAATTCTACATAAATACAGTTCAAAAACCTAATTCTAACAAAAAGAAATAACAGGTTAAAATAACTCATTATATATAAAGCATAAACAACCATAGATTACACAGCACAAATTAAGAAATAACAGGTTAAAGTAAAAAAAAATGCTGATTCTAACAAGAATCCATTTACAATTTTACAATTTCTCAATCGTAGTAGTTATAAAGATATTAAAAAGTGCAAATACAGATCAGATACTACAAATTTGGAGTGGAAATGAAAAAATAATGAGAAACCTTTTAAACTGCGGTTTGAGCCCTGATTTTCCGTTTGATTGTCCTGTTATTGTGGATTTTCTGAGGAATCAAACAGAGAGAGAGAGAGAGAAAAAACCTAAAAAAGCGATAATAAGAGAGAAAGAAAAGATGAAAGAAGTTGAGAAGTAAGTACTCACTCAGAACTGGGCATTGCAAAATGGTGTCACTCTGCACATAAAAACTTCGTAGATTAGAATTGCCATAAAAAATCCTTAATCCTACTACATAATACTACTAAAAAATTAGCACATAAACAAGCAACTTTCAAATACAAGGGTCAAACTTATTTCAAGAAACAAATAGTGGATGTTATACATATGCATTTCATATTATAATACATTTATGAGGAGTGTAGTGTGATCTATACTTCAAACTACCCTAAGGTATGAGTTTTGTGCACTCAGAATTGGAAGCAGGGGTTGAGCTATATGCATCACTAAAGGGACTCAATTCCCTGCATTCTCTACATCACACACTCAACATTAGAATAGCAACAAAACATGCAACACCATAAACCACCACAGGAGAGCAACCAAACCTCCTTAGACCTTCACAGTCACTACCTCCTCCTCCATCATCCTTCACTGACAAACAAAACAACCACCGGTAACTAACTTGTACCCATCCTCTTGAAACCAACACCTCCTCTTCACCATTCCTGTTGACACCACAGGCCACTGACCCTTTAGCACGCATTACAAACTCCACTAACCATATCAAACTTATTATGAACCTATGAAACACTGACACAGACACCAGACACAACACTGACATATCGACACTCTTCATATTTTTTTTTAACTTGGCTTTACGCCCGTACGCGGGTTTGCTAGGTTGTGCATGTGATTAGTGAATTTGTGTTAGAATATATTAGGGTAGGTCCGTTTGATTTGTTTTATCCTGGCTCAGGTTTTATGTCCCCCCTATCTCATTTTTATTTATATTATCTTCTTTTGCTTAAAAAAAATTGCAAATGCAATCACGATTCACATGTGTTGGTCTCAGACACAGGCACATGTCAAACACCAGACACACCTTCAATCAAAAAGTGTCGGTGCTACATAGTTATGAACACATTCACTGACCCATAGAAACCCAACCGTCAAGCCTTTATCCCCGCTACTCAACGTCACCATCCCGCTCCATTTCCCTGATAACCTTTCCCACCATTCTTACATTCATATGCTATTATAAGCTCAACTCCATTTTGTTAATAGCACACACACCGCACATTAAAATATACATGAACCTAGAAAGTAAGTTGATTGAAACCCTAATTAAGTAAAAATCACGTAAATAATCATAGATTTACACAGCACAAAGTTGGTTTTAACAGTTAAAAACAACATTTTGTGAGGTGAAAAGAGAGATGATATTGTAGAAATATGGAATGGAAATGGCAAAATACCTTCTAATCCGCGCTAATTTTCTTCTTGATTTTCTTGTTATTGTTGAGAGAAGAAGAAGTTGGCATTGTAATATGGCGCCACTCACCGCGTCTTCAGCGTAGTATGTGTTAAGTATCAATGCACAAAACGACAATTCTTTTTTCATTTTAGAGGAATCAAACGACAACTTTAATTATAGTAATAACTGCATTGCATTTAATGAACTCTTACTTTTTGTCAACAAATTCTTGCTAACTCCAACTTTTTATTTCCAAACAATTCCATAGAAAGCATGGGTGTTAGTGATGCGGTTTTGATAAAAAATAAAAATAATCGATTTAAAATAAAAATTATACAGTATATGATTTAGTTTGAATGATTCTTTTAAAATAGTCAATTCAACCCAATTAAATGAGGTTTAATTTGGATCATTTTGAATTTGAATACCACTAGTTAAGATGATGGTGTTTTAGTCCAAGATAGAGAAGATCTAAATATACAAAATCATTTATGTAAGTGTATTTTCGTTTGTCTTCCTTCAAAGATACTAGTGATGCTCACTGGCGGAGCCCTTCATGGGCTGGGGTGGGCCACGGCCCACCCGGAAAAATTAGAAAACTAACGACCATATGTCAACTTTGCGAGATTTTAAACAATTTTGCTATGATTTTAGTGTCCGACATATCTAAATTCGTACTAATTGGTTTAGTGGCTCACCTGTAAAAGTTAAAAATCATGGGTTTATTTTGTGAGTTTTAAACAATTTTTCAACAGTTCAGATTTTCGGTGGTTCCAAAAGTGACATATGTGATTTTTTTCATGCTTATACTTTGCTGGTTATCGGAGATTTACATATCTTCTATTTTTTTGGGGTTTCAAATCTCTTTGATATTGTCTTGTCAAATGAAAATTCCCTCAATTAAGAGTTGTATTATAAAAAAAATATTCATAATTTATAGCATTAGTAAACTAGGTGATTTGTTTTTTTTTTAAAGCATCTACCCGAACTTTTTAGTCAAACTTTGTAATTTCAACTTCGTGCTTAAGGCTTATAGCATTAGTAAACTAGATAATTTGTTTACATATTATTGTTTATAGTTTGTTTTAGTAGCCCACCCAACCTATTTTTTCTGGCTCCGCCAGTGGGTAATGCTTGAACCCGAGAGTGTCAGGTTTAAGGTCTATCATTTTACCTACCAAATCCTTGGAGTTTTCCCATCGCTTGATTAGTTTCTGACAAAAAAAAAATATTTAATGTAGTCTTTAAATTTTTTATATAATGGACTAAATCTTTGAAAGAAGCGAAACTCTCATTTTTTTTTTTAACAATTCTGAAATGTCAAAGCGGAGCTTATTTTTTGGATTTTAATTCTTGGTTGGTCCATCCGGTAGCTTAAACCGTTTTGTTGACTTGTTGTTTTTTGCACCTGCATATGTATATATTTTACTTTGTTGAACCAATTTGAGGCACATTTTATACTTAAATGGTCTCATTTTTTATTTTATTTTTTGTACAAGGTCTCAATGTTTTCTGATATATTTTTTTTAGTTTCTTTAAAGAAATAATAAACATAAACTAAATCGGCCCAAATAAATTGGGAGAGGTTAAATTGAACTTTTACTCCCATTTTTTTTTTTTGAGGTTATATGTGGTAGTGATTAGTTTAGACCAAACATTTGCTCTGGCCAAAAAAAAAGGACGCGTGAACTCCTCCATTTTTGTCAAAATGCAAATTTTCTTTTATCCCATCTTCTGAATATTTCATCTTTCAAATAATGTTACTAGCTCAAATTAAAAAGCAAAACAATTGTAGAATACGAAAAAACCACTTTGGACAAAATATAGGTACTATTTTTCCTTATGGAGTTATGCAACAAAACCATTTTTTCTATGCCTTCTCCTTTTGGTATTAGCATGAAAGTGACACAATTTGGCATCAATCCCTTTAAACAGGAAAAAGCAGCATTGGGCCTGCATCAAAGCAGAGTCTCAAACTAGCACTTTGGTAACATTGTCACACTTTAATCTAATTTTATAGATTAACATTTAAAAGGGATTGCAGAAAACAAAAATTAAAATCAAAAATATATTTTAACTATAAATTTTAATTTACTCCGGAAGAAATAGGCATGACCAAAACAAAATAAAAAGTTAGCATTTTCCAACAATTTTTTATTGGAACTATTTTAGGTAGGTCGTAATCACATCAAAGTTTCTTGCAAGATCCAAGGTTTAATGAGCCACTCAATTGCTTTCTTCAAAAAATATCATGTACATACCAAATCAAGGTTTTTTTGCAAAACAAATCATATAAACTATATTTTTTTGAACTCGCCTATTAAGGTAGGTCATAATCATATCAATGTTTCTTTCAAGAAATGTCTTTGTAAGCTAGGCATGCTTATTACTTAAATCTTTTGGCAAATATCCAAATAGATGCAATATAGAAGCACTTGATTATTAGTTATTAAGATCTAATCATTATCGAGGTTTCTTGCATGAATTGTCTTTGTAAGCTACCTTAGCTACTTCATATAGTATGAGCAAAAAAGAAAGAAAAAAAAAGACAAAAGTGAACATGTAATGTTCGAATAATCTGTTATCTATTTTCTACATCTTGAAACCTTAAGTTATAGTATTCACCAGATTCATTTATTTTGGTCTACTAACTTATTTATATGTCGAAATCTTATGTTTCGATAGACGTGTACTGGCTTTAATAGGTACTATTATCATTCAAATCTTATGTTTTGGTAGACGTGTAACCGCTTTGATAAACATCCTTATCCAAGTCTCATGTTTCGATAGGCCTGTACCAACTTTGATAGACATCATCATCCAAATATTATGTTTCGATAGACGTGTACCAGTCTTGATAGATACCGTATCCAAATCTTATGATTTGACGTATATCAACTTTGATAGACATCAACATCCAAATCTATCATTTTATTAACTTTCATATTATTTGCACATAAGTTTGGTTGATTGAATAAGAGCCCGTTTGTTATAGCTTTTTTAAGAAAAAAATCTATTTTTTTTTAAAAAATAATCACTTTTTAGAGTATTGCATCCGTTTGTTACAACTTTAAAAAAAAAAAATCTAAAAACAACTTTAAATGAGAAGCCGTTAAGAGCAGCTTCTAAAAAAAATAGATTTTTTTTAGAGGAGAGAGAAAATATGGATCAAAAGATTGAATTAGTTATGTAACAAAAAGTCACTTTTATATAGCTGTATCAAAACAAACTAAATTATTTTTATTAAAAAAGTGATTTTTATTAGGGTGAACAAACACAAAATAGATTCTGATTTTTCATAAAATCTCTATAAAATAATCTCTAAATTATTTTATCGAAAAATCGCTTTTATTTTAATCCGTAACAAACAGGCCCTAAATCATATGCTATTTCAACTTAAGTTTTTTATTTTATTTTAGAAATGCTAATAATGTAAAAATATTTTTAAAAAAAGTTTGTGGATAAATGCACATGAAAGACATTTTAGAATGATTTTTAATATGCACGGGTCAAAAGTTTATAGTAACTTCAAGAAAAGAGTTAGAGATATTGTTAACTGATGAAGAAGAAGAAGATACAAATGCAGTTTACATCTGACGTGTTTTAAAATGTTCGATAGTTAACATTATTATTATCCATGTGATATTGAAATAAGGTTTCAATTATAATATATTTCACATTGTTTTAATTTATTTTCATGTGATGTTGTAGTCCTAAATTGCCAATATGACGTGATTTAGTAGTTAGTCATAATCGCAAAGAAAACAACACCACAATGCAAATAAGAATTCACTACCATACAAAATGTACCCTTTTTAGTAATTGTGTTAATCAACCACTAATTCCTTCACGACTTATCTCATGTTCATCAATTTTAGTAACTAAAATGAAAAACAACAAATTTTTAAGTTATAAACTGAAAACCCTAAAATTAATTCAAACCCTAGTAAATGTGTGACTGTGTGATCAACAAATCAAACATCAACCGAAGGTTAAAGAAGAAAATGAATGGATAAAAATGAAAAACGAAAATGAAAAAAAAAGGTCACAAACAATGGAAATAATGAACAATCATGAATGGAAAAACGAGCAAGAAAGAGTTTACCTTCATTGACAATGAAGTCTTCCTTCAAAACGGCATTTTAAAAGATGATCGATGATGATGGAATCAAAGCTTTAGGAGAGATGAAGATAACAATGATTTTAGCAGTAAGGAGAAAAGTCAGGGACTCGTTTAATATGAATTAAATGTGAGGATAGAAGGATGAATAAAAGAAAAAAACTAAAAAATTAAAAGTGAAAAGTGAAACGTCATACAATTCGATCATTGTACACGCGGATGACATGTGGATAGCGTAACACATCATGCCGATTGACATATCATCATTCTTAACGTTGAGATTGAGACGAATGAATTTGATAAATGTTAAATTCAAGACTAATAATTTTGTGAAATTAGGGAACTAAATTGATTAATCATTACAAATTTAAGGATGAATTTGTCTATTCACTCGAATCAAAATCAAAATACTATAACTTCTGCAAAACGTTACACTTAAAAACGTTGACAAAACAAAAACAGTGACCCCTTAGCTGCATCACATCACACACACTCTCACTAATTGATGCTTGTTTTGATTTTTAATTTTTAATTAAAATTTCGATTTTGGAACAACCTGCGACTCTTGTTCGAGTTATCCGAGGCCACTCCTTTTAATGGCTTCGTCCCTTTTCACAAAGATTCTTTTACGCCCTCGCTCGATTCACACTTCTTCCTTTTTCTCTCACAACCCACCAATTCTCTCTTCTTTCTTCAATGTAAGTAAGAATCGCTTTTTCATCTGGGTATTGTTTTTTTTACTTCAATTTTGTGGGTTTATAGATTTTGGGTTTTTTTCTTTGGTTGTAAAGTTTTGATTTTTAAGTGTTGGAATTGAAATATAAGGTGGCCCAGATTGTGTATTTTGTGTTTTTGGTTTTTGATTGATCAGTTGAGTGATGATATACTTGTTTGACTCTACGAGGCACTGATACAACACTCGGTAAACAAATTAAAAAAATTGAATTAATTGAACGTTATCACATGTGTCAGTGTTGGACACTGGATATGTCTTCCATCAGAAGTATCGGTGCTACGGAGGTTTGACTTAGTTTTGTGGCAATTTTTGTGTCTTTGGTGTTGAACCAAGTTTATTAACACACTAGTACTAGTAGTGGCATAAAAACAAGTTTGTAATACATTTGTTATTGGTTATATGGATTGTTCGGTGTTTTGCATGCTTGTTTCCAAGGAAAGGACATTGTTAATACAGCTGAGTTGAGTGAAATATCTGGTGGGGGATTAGTTCTAACGATGATACTAGTTTGTCATCAGTGAGAATACTACAATTATTAGTTTTTGTAAGCTACAAAGCAGAAACACGGACACCAGACACGACACTGACACGAATATGTTGACACCGTTAATAATTTGAGAAAATGAATTTATTGAATGTAAACACATGTGTTGGTGTCATACACAGGGACATGCCTAACCTAAGAAGCGTCCGTGCTTCAGAGTTTGCAGGCTCACTTATGAACTGTTAATATAATGAATCCAACTTTGTATTGGTTTTATGAGTGAATTGTTGATTATTTGATAAAAGTGGTGGTTAGCCTCTGATACAGTTGTTTGCAATTGAATATTTTAGTGCTGTCAAATAGCGGCTATAATGTAGTAGAATTTGAACAAACCACTATTGTTTCGTGATACACAATCTAGTGCAAAGTGTTGTCGAATAGCAGCTACGGCATAGCACAATTTAACTGAAGTTTTCCACAATCCGTGATTGACAACGCTGGAATATTTTTTTAGGGTGTAAATACCAGACGTGATGCTACTTTTGTGTGTGAAAGTTTGGTAGAAGCAAGTGAAAAGTTTTTCGTTCAATTTGTTATTATGAACCAGAGAACTTTTTCTTTTGCACTCTATACTCTTGTTCCTTATTGATCTCAAGCTGCCCTTTGGTTTCTGTTTGTTCTTTTGATACAATCATATTGTACAAAAGTGGTGGTTAGCCTCTGAGATACAGTTGTTTGCAGTTGAATATTTTAGTGCTGTCAAATAGCGGCAATAGTGTAGCGGAATTTGAATAAACTGCTATTGTTTCGTGATATGCGATTTAGTACAAAGTGTTGTCAAATAGTGGCTACAACATAGCAGAATTTTACAGCTGTTTTCCACAAAGTCTCGATTGACAACACTGGAATATTTATTTTTAGGGTGTAAGTACCAGACGTGATGCTACTTTTGTGTGTAAAAATTTGGTAGAAGCAAGTGAAAACTGTTTCATTCAATTTGTTATTGTGAACCAGAGAACTTTTTCTTTTGCAGTCTATTCTCCTGTTCCTTTGTTTAACCATAAAGTTATCGTCTTATTGATCTCAAGCTTTTTTGTTTGTTCTTTTGACACAATCATATTGTATAATTTCTCTTCGACATGCAGAAGCGGCTGTTCTCTATACGAGCTGTTCCAACCTCTACAACCGTAAATACCAAGTCGACTGGTTGGTCTCCTTGTATGGCTTCGTCAATAGTTAGCAGAAGAGCTACATATTCAACACGGTCTGCACCTTCAAATGAGCCAGTTGTTTCTGTGGATTGGCTTTATGATAACCTGAAGGAGCCTGATATTAAGGTATTTTCCTTAATGCTTTTATTGGTGCATAAATAGCACCCTTAGTTTTTATTCTTAGCATTTGTAAATTAAAAATTTGTTATTTATGCTATTTTTTTATTGATTGTGGAACATTGCACATATGCCTGAAAGTTATTTATTGAATTCTGAATGCAATTTTGTTTACATTAATGAAAAGGTAGAAGCCGAGAGTTTTTACCAACAATCTCCCATAAATAGTTAGGTTTGCTAATTTGATCAGATTTGGGAAAATGAAATTCCGATTGAGATCTTTTATTATTTAATGACAGAACTCTGCTATTGTTGTGCTATGTATATGATTTAACCATAAAGCCCTGTTCTTTTGATCACTTACTTGGTAATTATAGATCTGGACACTTGTTCAATCAGCATATAATATATATCATGTTAGTGAATCTCATTATTTCAAGAATATGAGTGCATTAGTAACATCTAGCAAAATTTGCAAAGCCAGCACTTCCTGCCATTTAGTGCTGCCAACTTGTAATCCATGAAGCACCGACACAGACACGACGTGGACATTGGATGCAATACTGACATTAACACAGACACCGATTATAATTTGAGAAAGTGGAAAAGATTGAGTGTAACCAGTACGAGTCTCAGACACTGACACGTCTCGGACATTGACACATGTTGGACACTCAGACAAACCTTGAACCATAGTCACATAATATGCAATTCGCGTTGATACGCGGTACGGGTACGGGTTTGCGGTACGTGACATGAAAATAATTCGGTGCATATGGGGGTATAGAGCTTCGGCATGCGTCGGTTCGTAATACTTGTGAAAATATTAAGTATTTGTCAAAGATAGAAATATAGTAGCTGAAAATGTCCTACATCTGTCATATAGTAAAACATTGACAGGAAAAGTTTATAGAGGAGCATACACCTGATACTTCAGTGTACTGAAAGCCACACATGTTGCTGTACAGTTGGGAGCCAGTGACTTATCACTTCCCATTCTAATTGGAATCAGTTCAAATATTTATATTTATTTTTCATTTTCTCTGGTATTTATATTTTTGGTAATAGTGACCGTGACTTTTCACTTCCCATGCCAAATGAAATTAGTTTAAATATTTACTTCTCGTTTATTCTAGTATGTATGAGGTTGGTTCGCTGGGTACCCCAATTAGTGAGAATTCCTCACGAATTTTTGCGAACCGGTTCGAAAAAGACCCGCGAACCGGTTCCTAAGAGTTCCATGAATTACGTGACTATGCCTTGAACTTAAAGGGTTGGTGCTACATAGCTTGTAAACTTTGTTTTTGTCTATATGCTTATAAAACAGTCATACGGTCAACTTGCTGTAATTGGCGTAAATTTAGTATGATTTATTTCTAGATCATTAATACTTATGTTGTCTATTCTATGCAGGTGGTGGATGCATCCTGGTACATGCCGGATGAGCAGAGGAATCCAATTCAGGAGTATCAGGTATTGACATTAAAGTTCTGAACAATTGGATGATATATGGCATTGCCTCAATATGTTCTCTTACACGTACTTCATTTTTAATTAATGTTCCTTTTGTGTAATATCATGTGCGACAGGTTGCTCACATTCCTGGGGCCCTTTTCTTTGATGTAGATGGAATAGCAGATCGAACTACAAATGTGAGCTTATCTCCATTTTATTATTTTGATGTTTTTTTATACCTTTTTGTTGACACAGTTCTTATATCAGATTCTTGTTTTCATATCTTCTTAGTAATCTTCTAATCAATCATACTATTTATAAATGCTAGAGCATACACTTACCTAGACGATTATGTCAGCGATATTATACTCAGAGCAATAAATGCAGTAGCATAATTTAGATAAAACTCAGTTTACGTTTTCTTTCATGAAACCCTAGCTCAGATGATAAGAATAAAAATAGCAAGCAGATGAAGTAAAACAATTTAAGCAAATACTTAATTATTTATTCACCTTGCTGCTAGGGAAGTCTCAAGAACATTTTTCAATTTCAGGGAGTGTATAAAAGAATGATGACTGATAGTCCTGTTTCCTTTAGAAGGATAGCAGTTTAAGATTTAAGAGTGTTGTTTATTTGTTATGTGAGCATTCTTAATAGTTATCTGATTATTTTATAGATTGTTCTTGGTTAATATGTGAAATTGTGAATGCTGAACCTTATTCATTGATCAGTTGCCACACATGTTGCCATCAGAGGAAGCTTTTGCTGCTGCTGTTTCTGCTCTTGGCATACAGAACAAAGATGACTTAGTTGTTTATGATGGCAAAGGAATATTTAGTGCAGCTCGTGTTTGGTGGTAAGCCACGGTGTGGTGTAAAAACAGAAAAACAATATATAATATTGGACTGTAATCTTGCTGAATTTTCTTTGTAGTTTCATTAATACCTTTGTTTTTGTTCACTGATTAACAGGATGTTCCGAGTGTTTGGGCATGACAGAGTTTGGGTCTTGGATGGTGGCCTGCCAAGATGGCGTGCATCTGGTTATGATGTTGAATCTAGTGCTTCAAGTGATGCTATTCTTAAAGCCAGTGCTGCAAGCGAGGCAATAGAGAAAGTATATCAGGGACAAGCAGTGAGTTTGGGAACTACCCATCTTTTTTTTTTCATGATCTATTTTTCCTTTACTTGGAGTTGCACTTGGCATTTTTATTTTATAAGTTAACGTGTTGCTTCTTGCATGTACATTTTTTGTTTTTCAGGTTGGTCCAATCACATTTGAGACTAAATTTCAGCCACATCTTGTTTGGAACCTGGAACAGGTTGGTTGCATTGCTAGTGTTATTTCAAATGTAATTTATGAATATGTATGTCTTTTGATTGCTGAAGAAGTAACTGTATTGTGGTAGAATAAGTTCCGTTTTCATAATGCGGCTGTTAATCCTGTTTCAATCACTTCAGCAATTGATTGAATTATATTGACAATGTTGGTGGTTCAAGAATATCAATCAGTTATGTAGATGTATTGTTTGTTGAATGCTACCTTATTTTTTCTCTGTTTCCTTTTCCTAATAGGTAACAAAAAATATAGAGGAAAAATCTCACCAACACGTAGATGCTCGAGGAAAGCCCAGGTGATCTACATTCCCTCTTAGTTTTATGCTTTGACATCATATACGATTAACATGCAACTTAGTTATCAATCCGGAAATGCTATAACAAGATGGTTGGTATACTGAAAATATGAGGACATATCAAATGAGAGGAGTGCCTTATTATGAGAGGCGAGAGGAACAAATATAAGCCATCTGATCAAAATAAGAGGTCCTGATTAAATTACATACACTTACAATTATGCTATGCGCATTACAATAACACTGGTTGTCTTCTCTCTCAGACCTTCACGTTTCATTATCCACACCAGTTTGTGTACCCAGCGATGCCCAATCAAAATTAACCATTGCAGATTTGAAATTCTTCTGTTTCTACTTTTAGATTCCAATTTTTCAACCTATATTTTAAGGAATTAAATTAATTTATGAAATTACAAAGAAAAAAATTTATGAGAACTGTTCGATTGAAAAGCATGAATAGCAAATCCCCCCTCCATTGTTGAATATCTAAGCTTTATGGTTGATTTTCTTAAAAGTTTTTGTCTTTAATTTGATTTTTGTTTGGAAAGAAATTGACAACAATGCTTCTTACGTTAGTTGTCTTTAACTGCGAATCTATTGCTGCATAAATGGTACAAAACTGGAAAACACAATTCTTTGGGAGTAAGAACAGAAACACTCATGGTATGTCTTTGTTTATCTTCTATACGTTTGACTCTAGAAGAAGGAAAGATGCAAAGGAGAAAGAGAAGCGCCGCTAGAGAAGAAGAGGAAATTAATCACATGGTTTCAATTGATTAAAGCTAAAAATAATCTTAACCGTTGGTTTTAATCGGATGGCTGTTAATTACTCCTCATCTCTCACTATAACAACTCCCTCACTTGATACATCCCCCTGAAAATATAGTTATACAGATTACTAATTTATACTATATATATACAATAAGTGCTGTCAAATTGCCACCATGGCGGTGACATGGTGCTACATGACTGCACCTTTTGTGCCTGCTGCCATAAGCTGCAACACCTATTATGGCCACGATAAGCTGTAATGCCAATGGTGGATTTTTGGCTGGCTGCCATAACCTGCTATCCACCATTAATGGCAATGTTTTACCATTGATAGTGGTCCTAAAAAATAAAAATAAAAAATCCAAAATTGAGACATTTTCAGGATTGATACTCAAAAGTAATAATCTATACAAGTAACCACTGTCAATCTAAGGTGTAATCAAGAAGGAAATCAAATGACGAAAAAAGTCAATGATGAGCATACGAGAAAACAGTGCAACACCAAATCTTAATAAGTTATGTAACCAATAGAAAAAACTATGATGGTCAAGTTAATAGAAAAAAAGAGCAGTGAATTGTGACAGCACACAGGATCAGAGTGCTGTGAGCTATGAGGTGCGTGCATGAACTGTGAAACTGTGAAGGGTTGTGCTCACACTAGATGACAGGGACCGTGTAAATGAACTGGTCCAAGTGGCTCCTAATGTGGAGGGCAGGCCCAAAATATGGCAAGTCTACTATAGGAAACAGTCTTTAGAACAACAAAACTTTAGATTGAAGGCATGTCTGACACGTGTTGGTATTGTTGGACAATGGACATCAACACGACAGTGACACTTGCAAGTTGTAATCACATACAATCATTTCTACTTTCTTAAGTCATTATCGGTGTCTACGTGTCACTTTCGTGTCTGGTGTTCGTGCTAGTGCATCATAGAAAACAGTTTTAGAGTAGTGGGAAGGCTGGCTTGGCAAGAGAGAGAGGGAAATAATCTTTTTTAGGGAGTTAATTACATAAGGAATAAGGAAGAGTGAATAGGGTATCATGAATTCTGTTAGGAGAAAGGATCACCGAGAAGGCGAGAACCTTACTTGTAGACTGATTCTGGCCATGAAAAATGTGTTTTTCAATTTCGGACTCAATTTCGTTTTAGATATATGGTTCTTGGATTTCTGAAGATTTTATCCTTTGACAGGTTTGATGGAATTGCTCCAGAGCCCAGAAAGGGAATCAGGAGTGGTCATGTACCTGGCAGCAAATGCATTCCCTTTTCTCAGGTACACCATATGGTCAGGTCTATTATATCGATAAAAATCATGCATTCTTATCTCAGTTCTGATCGAGTTGTATTAACCAGTCCGATATCGTTATTGTTATTAAGAACTCTTCAGTATATTGTTACATTATGCGTGTATGTGATTGCCAGACTATTTTATCAATGCCAAACGTCTTTTACCTGTAGATGTTAGATGGTTCACAAACATTGTTACCAGCGGACGAGCTTAAGAATCGGTTTGATCAAGAAGGTTTGAACATCTTTCTATGGATTTTAATATTGCTGAGTCATTTAGTTCCCGAATTCTACCGTCACATGTTCCCTTTGACTTGCAGGTATCTCTTTGGAAAGCCCGGTTGTGACTTCGTGTGGAACTGGAGTAACTGCATGCATTCTTGCACTGGTATCTCCGTCTCTTCCCTAATCTTTTCCATAGGAAATTGTAAATCGTTAATCTGTGGTTGGGCCTGTTTGGATAAACAACTTAATTTGCAGTTTATAGCATAAGCGCATATGAATAAGCTATTTTGGTTACACAAGATAAAATAAAGTCAAATTGTTTTCATATAAACTATAAGCAATTTTCATAAGCTTTCTTGGAAACGTTATGGAAATAAGCTGAAAACAGCTTATGAACATGTCATAACTTGTTTTCATAAATCCACTCGAACATTCACACAAGTGCTTACTGTGTAAATACTTTGATATATTGGGAAATTTCGTTATTTTACATTTTGATTTTGACTTTTTTTTTGTTACAGGGTCTTCATCGTCTTGGAAAGACCGATGTTCCGGTTTATGATGGATCATGGACTGAATGGGGAGCACATCCTGAAACACCTGTTGACACCGCCGCACAAACGCAATAGAGCCACCAAAAAGTATTTGAATGACAAAAGGCTATATCTACTTTCCAAAGATTCTGAGCTCACCTAATTTATCCCTGCATCTTTGCTTTATATTATTGTTTTGGATTAATTGTGATTAAATTGGGATATTTTCATCTCCAACAACAATACTAATAGTAAATCCTGTCATGTGTCTTATAAAAATAACGATAGGATTGTTAAGGAGGTTGTGGTTTTTTTAAATTAAAATCAATGATAAAAGGAAAATCTAATGTCAAGTGTACTTGCATTGAAAGTGGAGAAGCTTATTTGTGAAATTTTACCTTAATTTTGACTTTATTTGACAACATAATTGTACTTAATTTTTCATTTAAAATGAGACATGGAAAATATGTTACATCTCAGTCTATAAATGTTGGTCATTGATATCTTTTGTAACTTAAATGGCTGATTGTTATTTATTTATATATTTGTAGGTTATACTTTATACATACTCAGCACCCCTTTCTATTCTAACTGCTATATTACACTAGCAAATTTTGGGTGCTCCAACGAGCCTACATCTCTCACAATATATGTTGAAAATGCAACGGTTTTTTTCTTCAAAATAATATAAAAATATTTAGTTAAAAATAGTTTGTGACTTTCTATGTACTTGATAAATAACTGCTACAAGTTCCATTCCACGTACCCTAAAAAAAAAAGTTTCATTCCACCTCACCTCTTTTACAACTTGGTACATTTTCACATTTCACTTGTGTTTAATGTGTTGATTTCCTTTTTCACATTCTTGTAGACCGGTTCATACGCATCAACCCACCTGAACTTACGGTATGATAAGAGAATTGGATGAGAATAACTAGGATTGTAATTAAATAAGATCAAGAACGTGTCAAAGATCTTAATTATATCTTCACATTTCACTGTTCATGATGTTTTTCATTTATTTTTTAATTAAAAGAAAGGATTGTGCAAAATGGAAAAGAAAACAAACGAAATTGTGAAGTCATTCCTTTTTACTAGGAAAAAGAAACCAGCTCATTTCATTTACAATATTCTTTTTCCGAAAATCCTGTGTATTGGACCAAGTATTCATATTAATAACTGTTTTCTTGGTGATTCATCACTATAAAAACAGAAAATTGTTAGTGTAAAAAAACATTTTTGTAAATAATATATTTTCTCTAATTTCTTTCTCAAATTTTGGGTGACTTTCTTTTTTGAGGGAAAATTTTGGGTGACTTGTTTCTTTCTCTTATATCATATTCTAATTTTTTTTTTAACAATTTCTTAATTACTCATACAAATAAAAGAAGGCACGATGAATAGAAACATATATACATGTGTATATGAGCAAATTCCTTAAAAAAATGCATATGAGTAATAATTGAACGAAGAGCATATTCAAAAAATAATTGAGTGAAGTGGTAAAATTCAAGAAAACATACATGCAGAATATATGTTATAGTTAGGGATATAATTTTGGACTAAATCTTAGTCAGGGATATTAGAAAACTCTTCTAAGTTCTTTTTCAGCAATACTAGTGATATATATTTCTTTTTCTTTTGATAAACCTAGTGACTTTGAAACTCAGTCCCCGAATATTCTAATTCTCATTCTTATTCTTATAGTATTAAATTTTTAATTTGTATACACCGATAATATAATTATTTTATGAACTAATATATAAAAATGACACTTTAGTGTAATTTGATTGGATCGATACACATCCAAAAAAAGTTTTACATCATCTTGAACATGATGTTTTGGCAATAAAAAATATTTAATTAAATATTCACGTTGGCATATGAGTATGACAAATCATACAGTAGTTTTAAATTCTAGTACATGGAGTAAGAATTTTGATAAATCAAACTCAATATGGGTTCACATATTTTAATTCCATGCATAACATTTCTCTTCTTTTTTCACCGCAGAATTTTCTTGAGCAAAATCCCAAGCAAATAATAACCACTCTTGAAACATATATTGAATTTTAGTAGTTTCCATTAAGTTTCAAACCTTCCTCTTAAGAACAATTAAGGTTGAAACTTCAAACTTTAAATCCAGGAAATAAAAACTTTGGTTTCAGTTTGTTATTCTAATTAAGTAACAAAATTATCTTCACCTTAAAGAACTATCTTACCGATTGAGTAAAATTGTATAAATAAATTTTAGTACTAGATATTAATGAATGATCCTAATTAATGAGAGATTAGGGCCACACATGACAAGGTGAGGTGCTTAAAGCTGAAAAATGTGAGATACTTAAAGCTGAAAATAAGATCATGTGATTATAAAAAATAAGATCATAAATTAGTAGACTATGATACCTGCAGCATGACTTAACCATACAAATGATTAAAATAATCCATGAAACAATAAATAATTTAATAAATAAATGGTTCCTCATTAAAGCAAAATGAGCTACAAGAAATTGAATGCAAAAAAAGTACAAAAAAATTGAATCTAAGCTAGGCTCATGAGTAGAGAGCCATATTTATTAATGAAAAATGAAGTAAATTATGCCGCACTAAAAAATGGAGAAAAAATAACACTATTCTTGCTTTGGTTTCTTCTCAATCTCAGTTCCAACAAGCTGTTTCAGACCCTTAAGGATGGTAGGTTTTGATTGAACATCACTATGATTGGTCAATGTGGTGATAAACTCTTTTGGAACAAAGCACTTTTCTTCTGAATACAATTTCTCTTGAACAAATGGAGAAACAATTAGTTTGTGTAGATCTTCACTTGGAGGAGGTTCCTTTTCTTCCTGAAATAATCAATTAGCAAAATATAAGATATATATGTGGGTTTAATTCATCATCTATATATATATATATATATATATATATATAAACAAAAGAGAATGAATATTCTAAGCATTAATTAATTTTATTGTATAAAGTTTCACTAGGAATTTAGCTTTTACAAATTTTTTAATCATGTCATGGGATGATAAATTTTTTAATATGCTTTCAAGTGTTTGGGAAAATAAATATAAAGAAAGTAAAAATAAAGAATATTTAAATTAAAAAAAAATGAGTGGAAAATTCCTTGTTAAACAGTTACATAGCCAGCTAATTTGATATACACTTGTTGTTCCTAAATACTCTCTCTCTTTATTGACCATTTCCTCTTCTTAATAACCGTTTCCTTAACCCTTTTTTCTCTCTCTTCTCTCAAACACACAGTAACAGACATTTTTCTTAATCCTAACAATTCCTAAATATTTTCATGGAGTAAAAGTTGGTATGAAAAAAATCAATATAAAAAAGACAAAATTGAGACAATAGGTAGTCATGGATTACATTACATACATAAATGATAAAACAATAGCATTAATATCCATTTAGATATTTACAACAATACATGACATAATAACACTACAATTAATGACATATACATACTCAATGTTGTTTTGATCAAACAAAAAAATATACTCAAATGATTACAAGCACACTCTAGGTATGTATTATAAACTCAAAAACTAAATCAAGTAGCATAGCATAATATAAAAAGCAAAAAAACATCATTCAAAAGAAAAACATGCAAATTCAATTGGAGTATTACATAAGACCTAAGGACACAAAACAGTTGAAATTGAAACTCAAGTGAAAACAAGCAATTAACTTAAATTATGAGCTCTAATAATACAAGAACATTGCAACAATAAAAAAACAAAAACAGTTACCTTGCTAAATGTTTCCATAAGTTGAAGCATTCCAACTTGAGCTTGAAGAAACTTGACATAATTAGCAGCAGCATTAAGCATTTCTGCTGTGTTCATCTTTGGTCCACCAGGAACCAGCTTCCCTAGCTCTTGTGTCTTCTCAGTTATCTTTCTTCTCCTTTCTCTCGCTGCGATACTCTGCGACGAGATAGTCCTTTCGGTAACCTGCTTCTCACATTGAACAATTTTTGAAGCAGCAAAAGGTGGTTCTACTTCTGCCTCAAAGGAAGCAAAAGGGTTAGTCATAAACTCATCCACAAAAAAATTGGTTGAGTTCAAAAGCTCTTGTTGTGGCTCTTCTCTTTTCTCCTCATAGTACAGCTTTTGGCGTTTTGGACATGGAAGCTGGTAGTTGTTGAAAATGAAATCTTCGTCATTTGGGAAAATTTCATTCATCGAAACGAAGCCATCATTTTGAGAAGAAAAAGTGGAGTCAACAAGTAGTTGATCATCTTGACAAGGGTAAGTCTCATTTGAGTAAAAACAATTAGGAGTTTGAAAAATGAAGCTTTCATCTAAAAGAGAAGCTTCATTGAAATAGTGGTTTTGTTGCACAAGTTGTTCTTGTTCATGATGTTGAAAAGTGGTGATTTCCGAGTTGTTGTTGGTAGTCTGAATAGGTTGATAAGGGTAACAATTATAGTTGAAGTATGTGCTAAGTGCTCCCATGTTAACAAAAAAACAAAATCTGCAAGAAAAAAACATAAAAAAAGGTTAGTTAGTTAATTAAAGACAAACAAGTACGAGAATATTTGAATTAATTAATGTAGTTAGAAAATCTAGAAAGAGAAACCTGAGACAGTGTGCTAGAATTAAGAAATCTTCTAGAGAAGATATGTGTGAATCTTTGCTAGGTTTGAGGGTTTGAGAGAGAGATTGAAGGGGGAAAAAAAGACTCTGTATGACTTTATTTTGAGAGAGAAATGAGAAAAAGAAGTGTAAAAGTAGAGTGTTGTTGAGAGAGTACAGCTATGATATATAAAACTGATTTCATTGTGGGTTCAGAAAATTCAGGGGAAGTTGGAGGCAGTTACCAATACCTAAGCATTTCTCTTTCTTATTTTTTCACATTAATTAATTCTACTATTTCTTTTTTGTTTTATTATTAATTAATTAATTAATCGTAGTTTGAAGGATATTATTCTGCACTGAATAATGTTATCTTTATTTAATCTCTTGGGGGAGTATCTATGAAATTGTTCAATATTTAAAGGTTCTCTATGTAGCTTCTAATGCCAGTAATGTTGTTTCTGATGTTGTTATTATTTCTTTGTCGCCTCCTGGAAGATAACCGAAGTTGAAGGCAACAAGCCTACATGTATATGCAGCCAGACTAACGGCCAAGCATGGCCTAGCGGCGATGAACCGCTACGGTAATCATCGTAGCGGTGCAGATTCAAATAGCGTTTCAGCATCTATGGTGGTGGAGTGGAGCCTAGCAGATAGCGGCCGTTTCAGCCGCTATTTGATTTTAGTAGGAAAATTTCAAATTAACCCTATTTTTACAACCTTTTTGAGGGTGTTTTGGGGATTTCAGCATGAACATCTCTTATTCCTTAAGTTAACCCAAACACAAAATGTTGCCCTAGGTTTAACCTAACTTCAATGATTAATTTTACTGTATTACCCCTATTTAATTAATCCTATTTAATTTAATCAAAATGTTATTTTCAAATACTTCTGAAATCAAAAACAACAGATCACTCCTAAATCCAATCCAATCCTATTTTCGCTCCTATTTTTTTGAAATTAGAGATCACTCCTATTTTGTTAATAGATGGCTCCTATTTTTTTTGAAAAAACAGATCGCTCTTATTGATCCAATCCTTGCTTAACAAATTATCCTATTTTCCTACCTCATATGATACAATACAATAATTCTGTTAATGGACCTCTTTTTTACACTCATTTAACGTCTCAACACTTTAGCCATTGGGTAACATTTTATAAGATAGATAGTTTATTTAATATGTGTTGATTTATAAATAATTTATGCGAATACTAAACAATACGTCAGACCCGTGCGATGCACGGGCCAAAAGTCTAGTAACAATTAATTAGAAAATAAACGATTGAAGAATAGCATCTACATTGTGTTTTTATCTCACAAGTTCACTCACAAAATATGCTCAGTGGTGTTTATCTCCTGCAACAAATCATAAATTTGAAAGCACTCTGGAGCAGCAATATACAATAGTACCAGAGTAACTTCCATGTTTTCTGACAAGCCCTACTAAGTGTGTGTTTGGGTTCTTGATAGATTCTATCATAATTGGTTTTGCTTCCACTGAAACGTGATTTTAGTTATACTACACATCTGTTTGGAACTAGTAGCTTCATAATAGACACGCATTAAGGTATGTGTTGCAAATGAAGGAACAAAAGAAAATGTCCTAAAGAATGACACTCTTTATGATTTTGCAAATAAACACAAAATTCAATTACTGAAAACACTTATTAAATCAAGGATTTTAAGTGGGTAGCTATCCACATGACTTAAAAAGCTGGGTGTAAGGAAAGTTTTGAAAATCATTTTCATAGCTGAAAATCATAGCTGAAACACTTATCAAACCCCAATGCATCCTTCACAACTATATCTGAAAATCATTTTCATAGAGTGAAGATAACAGTAATGGAATGTGTCATCTTCAATAAAGTTTTTTCTTAAATTTTTTCATTTTTACCCTTTAACATGCAGTCTCTAACATATTGGTAAATTAAAAGCCAAAGGAAAAGTGCTCTAAAGAGAGCACAAAACACAGCTGATCAAATAATCTTTTTGAAATCATTGTTTTGATTAAAATTCATGGACTAATAATGGCATCAAATCAAATATGAATGCATTATGTGAGCAGAATGGAGAGTGTTACAACTGCCTTATGCATTCTATGGAAGTGAAGGACAGCTACCCTATACCAATGAATGATCCTCCATAGCATTACAATTTCTAATGTCATTACCAATAATAATACAACACAAACACAAATTTAGTAGTAAAGCATGTTTGAAAGTGTGTTAAGTGAGTGAGCACAAAATACTAGAATGGATCAGACAAATACCAAAGAACAGAACTAATCAAGACAAGACAATGGATCATAATATTGGCCTCAACAAAACATACCCATATTTTGATGCCAGCTGTGTTCTTGAAATGAGGCACCTGTTTTCAATCTTTGAGTTATGCAAAAAATGATTATTTTGCAGACTTATAAATGAGATTTCTTTTTATTTATGTTTTTTTTGGAAAGTTATGAAAGCTTACGTGGATTTATTTATTTAGTTTTAGTTGATGTTTTTTATTTTTTAATAATTATTTACAATTCATATAATTTTCATCTTACATTCTTGTTTCCAAAATTTTATATAAAAAGTGACAAATTATTTTTTTTGTTATTTTATCATTTCTTGATTATAATTTTTTTGAACAAATATCTTGATTGGCATTACAAGCATGCTTTTTGGTTGACATTTTGATAAGTGATGAGTTTCTTTTATAGCGGCATAAAATTGAATCAACTGTGCGATACTCAAACCTTTTTAACATGAAAGAATTAAATGTTCCCAAATCCATCAATTGCAATAATATTGAACGTATGAGATTGTGTTATTTCATTTCAACAAGTCTTTATCGTTCTTTTTTCTATATTTGGTCTATAAAGTAAGTTCAGTTTTAAGTCAAGTATATTATGTGGGTCTAATGAAGTTATTGCTTGTTTATGTTATTATAGACATTTTTAATTTAACTTACTAAATTTAGAGTCAACAACCAATTTGATTTCTAATTGAATGAATTGATTTCCTTTTAAGTTATTATTGTGAAACTTCATTTTGTTATCATTGTCTAGGTGGGTTGTAAAGCTTATTGGTTTTTTAGATTCTTCTTTCTAGGGTTGTTTCTAAAATTTCTACTTCCTATCTTTTTTTTACCTTTCTTTTTTTGAGTTCTTTAATTTGGGTTCATTCTGTTGATAGCAAGGTGGTAGAGTTTGATTATTTATGCGGCAAGGAGAGAGAAGAAGTCGATGTGGAAATTAAAACCTGTTGAAGGAGGGGGTGATGAGGTGTAGAAGATTCACCATATTATCACACTTAAGCAATTAGTCAGAGTGACAAGAAGTCTGCTACAGTTGGGTGTGGTGTAAACATAGTGAAACCTTGCAATCTAATTGTTGTTAAAACTTATGTAACATGGGAGACTTCATTTACTTGTGTGAGCTAGAAAGAAGCCCATTTTTAAACATAAACATAAATATTTATCATATCATATACATATATTTAATTTAGTAGTAACTTTAATAATTGTAATTGAAAGTGGCGGTGTCGGCAAGAGCATGTCATAGTGGCGAAAGATGTTTTTTACGGTTGAAGTAGTGGCTGTAATCAGAGAGGTTATTTAATGTGGTGGTGATCGAATTGGTGATTGGAGGTGGATGGAGTGATGATTGACGAATGTCGAATTGGTGGTTGAAATGGTGGTCATAGGTGGTCGGATCGATGATCAAATGTGGATGAAGTGGTGATCAACAGTGGTTAGAGGTGGTTGAAGTGGTGATTGGTCATAGTGGTAGTCGGTGGTGGTCAGATTGGTGATAAGTGGTTTTGAACGATGGCGATCAAAGTGGTGATTGATGGTGGTTGGAGGTGGTCGTAGTGTTGACTGTGGTGTTCAGAAATGTAGTTGGTGGTGGACATATTGGTGATCATATTGGATGGAGATGTGACTAGTGGTGATTGAATGCAGTCATAGTGGTTGCTTAGGGTGGTCAGAGTGGTAGTTGACGGTGGTCGAAGTGGGGATAGATGGCAGTCAGAAGAGTAGTTAAATTATTGATATCGGTGATAGTGATGGTGACATATTGGTGTTAAAAGAAAAACAAAAATCTAAAAACCTATTTTATTTAATTATTTATTTTGAGTTTCAATGAAAAATTGCTTTTGAAATTAAGTAAAAAACCTAATCAATCATACTTACCCGAACATGTTTTGGTTTTGAAATTTACTTTTAAAACCAAAAACCAACAAATCACACCCACATTAAATGAGCCCTAATTGTTTTTAAAAAATAAAAATAGTGATAAAAACTATTGTCTTATTATTATTCAAAACAGTTTTTTTTGCTATTGTGTAAAAATAGTCCAGCAAAGACAACATACTATACATATCATTATATAAAGGCAACTTTAAAATCAATTAACATTTACCTAGTTTTTTGTCAAACATTTTATTGGACAAATTATTTTTGAAGAGGCTAAAATGAAATATATTACCACATGAAAACGTTATTCCCCGTACAAGGTGTACCAAGGAATAAACGCAAGGTCTGAACAATAATTACAAAGGGAACTACAATAACAAGAAAAAAATAAACAAATGGAAGAAACTATTAGCCTATGCCCAATATGGTGAACGGACTAAGCCACCAGCCATGCAGATTGAAGGGAAGAGTAATGTGCTTCGCCTTCATCCACATATA
>Ga0315915_1001083_pt1 | contig 31840 bp, 27 predicted proteins | sample MpolbnodulesMG_FD_207738 | JGI IMG/M metagenome (GOLD analysis project Ga0315915, IMG submission 207738) | Medicago polymorpha root nodule microbial communities from Los Angeles, California, United States - branched nodules | ecosystem: Host-associated > Plants > Roots > Nodule | place: USA... | reverse complement strand
TCTATAACCCGCATTATTTGTCTAACCGAAAGCCCACCTTCTTTTAATAAGAAAATGCGTTCGCGGTCATCTTCTAAGATAATTCGATAAGCCGGTAAAAAACGCACCTTTGTTTAGGTTAGAAAACCATGGTTATGTTCAACAATAAACGATGTAACTCGCCACTCAGTTGGAAATATATCATGATATTTTTGTAATTTGATTCGTAAATGAGCTTTGCATTCACACTTTGACGATTGTCTATTTCTCTGCTCTTTTGATGGTCCATTATTTTCAAGGAGGCTTTACCTTCACGATGACAAAAAATATCACGTCTGCAAATAACCCCATTCTTTTTTATGAATCTACCTTTTTTTTTTATTGAGAACCCTTGTTGATAAGCATATCTCTTATAAAAGACATAAGCTTCTTCTTCACTAAGAAAAATTTGACCAACAAATGGGATACAATTTGTCTCGGTTCCATCTTTATCGACTTCTTCACTTGTTGCAATATCCATACTTAAAACAGAGCTTTCTTTCTCAACATTCTCTACTAAATCACGATCAAGTTGCTCACTAATTATTTCTGAACAACCATTATCTAAAAAAATATCTTCTATTGGATATTCATTCAAATCAAAACTTATTTTATTGTTGGTCTCTGTAGCACTAATATTACCCATTATGTTATTTATCATCTACAAATAAAAACAAAAACATATAAAACAATAACATAAAGACAAGATGTAAATACAATAACATATAACATATTAAAACAAGAAGGTAAAAAAAAAAAAAAAACTTGAATAGTGCCTAAAGGTTGAAATGTAAACACAAGAACTTTTTAAATATATACACAAATGCATACCAATATATAGAAAGAGCCGATTGAAACCCAATTTAGACCAAAAAAGAAAGAAAGAATGAGAATAAAAAAAATTAAAATAAAAAAAAAGAGCTGGTACCTGCAGAAAGTGGTGTCGTAGGTTCTCATAGAAGAAGTGTAAAAGGGCAATTTGTTGAAAAGTGGGGGCAGAGAGATGCAGTATATTTATTATTTAAGAAATTGAGAAGCTAAAAAAAGAAGGTCAAAAAGGCAACGGTAACATGACATGCAACGAACGTGTATATTTAATTCTGTTTTTAAAGAGTATTCAATACAACCATTCCTACTTTAATTAAATTGACCAACTTTTCACATTAATTGAGGTTAATTAAGTGGGACCCATTCATTTTATTGTTCCTTAACCAGTGCCCTGCATTACCCTTAAAAAAATATATATAGTTTTCATTTTTTTAAAAATTTGTCTTCATTTTAAAATGATAACAAGCTGAATGTAGTGAAAAATTATGATAGGTATGAAAATATACATTTTCAGAAACAATATAAACATTGTTCTCGAATTTTCGTAATTTCCGTTGGACCAGTTTTCAAAAATTGTGAAAGAAAATGACAAGGGAAATATTTTTTATAAGAAGAACAAGGGAAATATTTATTAGTTCTATATTATTTTATGTTTATAATTGAAGTAAAAATCCTTTCAAGAATATTTTTTTTAAGTGAAAACGAAAACAAGAAATGTGCAAGGTAGATACGTCTTTACTTTTCAAATTCATTTACATTGTAGCAGTTTACTCGTTAAAATCATTATACATTTCTCGCACATCAAGTTTTCATCTGTCCAGTATAATCTATTCCATCGAATCTATTTTTAATAAAAAAATTTGGGGGGACAAGTGAGGATCATAAGAAAGTTACTTGGATTAATTGAAATAATGTTTGTTCTCGTGAGGAGTATGGCGGGCTGGGGGTTAAGCAATTGTAGGAGTTTAATTACGCTTTGTTAGGAAAATGGTGTTGGCGTTTATTAGTGGAGAGGATGAGTTTTTGGTATAAGGTTTTGGCTGCGAGGTATGGTGAAGAGGTAGGGAGGTTGGAGGTGGGGGTCGTAGTGGTTCTTCTTGGTGGCGGGAGATAGCCAAAATTCGCGATGGTTTAGGTGGTGTTGGTGGAGGGTGGTTTCAAGATTGTGTTTCGCGGAAGGTGGGTGATGGTGCCGATACCTTCTTTTGGCATGATTCGTGGTTAGGTGGTGTGCCTATGGGTATGCACTTTAGACGTTTATTTGAGCTAGCGGTTGACAAGTCTTGTACTGTGTCGCCGATGTCAGCTCTCGGGTGGGAGGTCCGGGCGCGACGTGGACGTGGACGTGGAGGAGGAGTTGTGGGCTTGGGAGGAGGATATGTTAGGGGGTGTGTCACTTTACTTCACAGTGTTTCTTTGCAATTTAATGTTACAGATTCTTGGAGGTGGCAGCTGGATCTTATTGGTAGCTACTCAGTCCGTAGCGCTTATCAACTTTTAACCTCTTAGGACACTCCTCTGGTTGATACTGCAGCGGATTTAATTTGGCATAAACAAGTTTCCCTGAAAGTTTCAATTCTTGCCTGGAGGCTTTTGCGGGATCGGTTGCCTACAAGATCAAACCTGTTGAATCACAATATTATTACAGTTGTTGATGCGACTTGTTTGGCAAGTTATGATCACTTGGAGACATCTCAACATTTATTCTTATTGTGCAACTTTTACGGTTCTTTATGGCATGAGGTGCAGTCCTGAGTTTGTGTCGGGACCGGATCCTTACAATATTTCTGAACATTTATACCAGTTTACTCATTCTGCGGGCAGTTTGCGTGCAAAGCACTCCTTTTTGCAGCTAGTTTGGTTACTTTGTGCTTGGATTATATGGAATGATAGTAATAATAGGCTATTCAAAAATGTCGAAACTTCCATAGCTCAACAATTTGATAAAGTAAAACATTATTCTTTATGGTGGCTTAAAGCTATTAACGCCAACTTTGTTTATGACTCTAGTCCGTGGTGGTCAAGTCCTTTGTCGTGTTTGGGCATTGGCTAATCACTTTTTGTAACAATGACAACTTGTAATTATTAAGGGTCTCCTTAGTACACCTTGTGATTTGGAGACTTCCTATCGTTATTAATATATACCATTTTTTATTGTTAAAAAAATCATCAAATTTTTTTTCTTTTTTTAAAAATTTACCATTCCGTCCTTTTTTTTAATAATATATTTTATGAGTCTAGAAGCACAAACCAAACACACCCAAATAGTAGAGAAAAAGTGTATCGTGACATTACTCTAATATAACCAAAATTTGAATGCACAAATTAAACCCTCAAATCGATGCTTAGATAATTGACTTAAATTTTAAATCTTTATATATCTAAATGTTATATAGTCTCCAAGTAGCCTTGATTAACCCTAATCCCGCCTTTTTTGATTAGCTAAAAAATTCTTTATGAAAAAGCCTTTGCAGGGATTCAAACATGAGACCTAATGGCTTCCTTTCAACAGTTTGACCACTAAGCCACTAACAGTTTTCTTAATTAATTTTGTTTCCATTAATTGATATTCAATATCAAATGTCCTTTTTAACAAACCATTAAATCCCTTTTTCGTTTTTCACTATCACATTATCCAAAATTCACTAACCACCTATTAATTTCTATTAGCACAACCCACACATGATTCTTTCAATTCTTGCAGAAAATTGGTGCTATAGATTATACTTTTTGGAGACCTAATGTAAAGTTTTTTTATTTTTATTTTTATTTTTTTACAAACGGAGACATAATGTAAAGTTAATAACTTCCAATGTGGATTATATGGGTGTTATCATTATCATTTTGTAAATGAATATGAAGAGGTAATAAGTGAACCTTAATGCATGACTAAATTTTTTGACAAATTGTCTACATAATTTTAAGATAGTCACTTACATCATTTCTATAAGCAATATATATATGTCTCATTTCAAGTTAGGGAATATATATGTCTGATTTCATATTCTTTATTTTTTTTGGTATGGAATATATACATCATATAGTTAGTTAATGAATCGATTTAGTTTTTTAAAACACTATTGTATTTCATTAAATGTTTCTAATAATATAGTCAATTTGATACCTATACATGAAACTCTAATAAATCCGTGCATCGCACGAGTTAGAGTCTAGTTTAAAAAAACATTTAGACTCTATTAAACCCTCAAATCGATACTTATATTTAATAATTTACCATTAGTTTAAGAGAAATGCTGAATATCCCGACAAAAAAACTCACGAAGAATTCACGACAGCTAAATTGCACTGAATGTATTTTTTTTCTTAATTCCATGAATGCCCTCCCTTGTATTGTGGCAGGAGCACAATTATATGATTGCAAAGTTGTCGTGATTCCGTCGGGATAATATGCTTCGCAATGTATAGCAAAGCTGTTAGTTTAATCACCTTATTTTAACAACTTATTGTCAATTTATTTCTAAATTTATCCACTTACTACCGATTTAGTCTCTATTATATTCTTTGACGAACTAATATAACTAAAATTTCAAAGAGTCAAAAACCTTTTTAAAATATTCATAAAATCCGAGATTCATTTAAGCTCTACCTACAAAGTCAGAGATTAATTTGATTGTTTATCGGTCGAGATGCATGTATAAAAAAACCGAGTGAGTCATCATAGCTATAAAACAGCACCGCATTAAGCCACAAGCCATTATTCATTCATACATCAAACCTCATTCGAAAATCTCTTCACTTTTTCTCTCTGCTAGGGTTTCATATCTTCGTCTTCTTTCTCGAACACTAAAAACACACTCAAAATTACACTAAAACACTGCATAATTTGAACTTCGAATTTGAACAAAATGATGATGGATTTGGAAGAAGAAAACGAATTCGATCAGCAAATGGAAGAAGAAGACGATGAAGAAGAAATCACCCAAGAAGATGCTTGGGCTGTGATTTCTGCTTATTTTGAAGAAAAAGGACTTGTACGTCAACAGCTTGATTCCTTCGATGAATTCATCCAGAACACCATGCAGGAAATAGTTGATGAATCCGCTGATATCGAAATTCGACCCGAATCTCAGCACAATCCTGGACATCAATCTGATTTCGCTGAGGTAGTTTGATAAGCACTTACTGAGATAATCACTTTTTTCAATTAGATGATTAAATCTGTTGTTGTTACATATTTTCAATTTTCAATATAATGAGGTTGTGAAAAAAGAAAAAGAAAAAAGCTGCTTACAATGAGAAGTGTTTTTAGGGTTTATTTGTTACGGATTGTAAAATAAGTGATTTGGATACTTCAAAAAATATAACGATTAATTTTTGGAGTAAAAAAAAAGTTGTTATGTAGCTTTTGATTATAGAATTGATTTTTAACACCAATTTATAGTTTACATAAATGTGTCCAAACACAAATCACTTTCCCTTCAACTCACTTTTAGTTAGAATCAGTACACCCAAAATCAATTATTGTCACCACAGAACCAAACATACACTAAAAACTGCTTCAAAGGAGAAGCTGTTTTTTTTTTTTTTTTTGCCCTTGTTGTTTTGAAAATCTGTAACTAGAAAGGATGCAAATTCCTATAAGTGATTATTTCATTGAAGAAAAAAAAAATCTAAAAATTGCTTAAAATGAGAAGCTGTTTTGTAGCTTCTTTAGAAAATCATTTTGTGGTTTTTTCTTTTTTAGAAAGTGATTTTTTTATGCATATGTTTTTATTTTTTTTAAGTTTAATAGCTAAATTGTTGAGTATGTGAATTCTTTTTTTATAATCTGTAACGAACGGACTGGCCTGAATGCGATGATGATCTTAGTATGATTTTGGTTTTGTTTTCAGACGATTTACAAAATCAGCTTTGGACAAATTTATTTGAGTAAGCCGATGATGACGGAATCTGATGGAGAAACTGCTACATTGTTTCCTAAGGCTGCCAGGCTGAGGAATCTGACGTATTCAGCTCCTTTGTATGTTGATGTTTCTAAGAGGGTCATTAAGAAAGGGCATGATGGTGAAGAGGTCACTGAGACTCAAGATTTCACCAAAGTTTTCATTGGCAAGGTACCCCTCCTCTCAATTCTAGTATTCTACAGATTCTGATTTCACTGCGGTCCGCCCCTAGCCGCCTAATTGTGGCATTTGGGCTGCCTTCGTTGCAGCATCCAACACCTTAATTGGGTGGATTTAGTCTTACATTGCCTAGAGAAATCGCCTGTTTAGTGTTTATGAAGTTTGGGAAACCCTCACCTTACAAGTTGGTTTTGTAAGGTTGAGTTAGGCTCAATCCAGATTCTAAGATACATGCTTAATAGTGTTTTTGGATGAGTTTCTATAACCAATTGTTATAGTAGTAGTTTAGTATATTAGTATTTGGATATATTTATTAGAGTAAATGACATGTCCTATAAGAATTCATTTTCAGTTTATTAAATTCCAATGATAAGCTTAAGCTTCTATTTAGGCCCTTTAGTCATTTTCAGTTTACCTCAGTGATAAGCTCACAATAGGCCTTTTCTGTTGTGTGTGGTGTTTCTTGCTTACATAATCAAGATTGTTACTGAATAAATGTGTTAGGGCCTTCTTCAAGTCAGAATAACATTTAAATCAGCTTATTTTAATGATTATACTCTGATTATAGTCAATTATAACTATATTGTACTAATTTTGCCTTCTTGACTGTGTAAATAAGATTTTTAAGTTATTTTATGATGTGATGGTGAAATATAATTGGATCGGACTTCTGAGGCCTGAGTAACCTAAGTAATGGTTTTGTTGTTATTAGGTTCCTATTATGCTTCGGTCTAGTTATTGCACGCTATATCAGAATTCAGAGAAGGATTTGACTGAGCTTGGAGAGTGTCCGTATGATCAAGGAGGTTATTTCATTATTAATGGCAGTGAGAAGGTTCTTATTGCTCAGGAGAAGATGAGCACCAATCATGTCTACGTCTTCAAGAAGAGGCAACCTAACAAGTATGCTTATGTGGGTGAAGTTCGGTCCATGGCAGAGTCACAAAACAGACCACCTAGCACTATGTTCGTGCGCATGCTCTCTCGAGCTAGTGCCAAAGGGGTAAATGAAAATCACTGTATATTTGTTGTTTTTGTGTAGTTTTGCTGTGTGGCGAGTCACATTCTGCAGATGTTTTGATGTCTTATGCAATGTCTAAGTTTATGCATTTTTATTCCTACCAGGGTTCTTCAGGGCAATATATACGTGCTACTCTTCCTTACATTCGAACTGAAATTCCTATCATTATTGTGTTTCGGGCATTGGGGTTTGTCGCTGACAAGGATATCCTTGAACATATATGCTATGACTTTGCGGATACTCAAATGATGGAGTTGCTTCGTCCTTCCTTGGAAGAAGCATTTGTGATACAAAATCAACAGGTGGGTTTTGATATTGTTATATATTATTTGCTGTTGGAAATTCCCCCTTAGTTGTGGTCCGCCCCTAGTCGCCTAAATTGCGACCTTTGGTTAGCCTTAATTGCAGCCTCCAACACCTTCATTGTGTTGGCTTTGAGGGGGTGGATTTAGTCCCACATTGGATTGATAGCACTCGAGAAGAGTGTATAAAGAGGAGGCACTCCTCACCTTACAAGCCGGTTTTGTAAGGATGAGTTAGGTCCCAAATTTCAACATGGTATCAGAGCCTATCCTATATCTATGGTTGGGCTCTCTTTGGCACATATTGTGTCATATGATTTTGCAGTTGCATATTTATCTCCATATAAGCTTAGATGATTCAAAATCAAAACTGTTCTTTAGGGAAATATTGCACTCTTCGGCACACAATTTTCTTGATACTTCAATGTCTTTTGTATACGGTGATTTTATTATTTACTGATTTCACTCCAGGTTGCACTTGACTATATTGGAAAAAGAGGATCAACTGTAGGTGTAACCAAGGAAAAGAGAATTAAGTGAGTTTAGTTGTTTTTCTCAAAATAAGAATGATTTATTTGCACCCATTATGAAGCAACTGTTACACTTGTATCCTAATCTGCAGGTATGCTAAGGACATCCTTCAAAAGGAGATGCTTCCCCATGTTGGTGTTGGAGAGTATTGCGAGACTAAAAAAGCATACTATTTTGGGTAAGTTTGTTACATGTAATATCTTGTTACTTGAATTTCAAGTATTAATTTATGCTTATCATTGCTCCACAGATATATCATTCACCGGCTACTTCTGTGCGCACTCGGGCGGAGGGCTGAAGATGATAGGGATCATTATGGAAACAAGAGGCTGGACCTGGCAGGTCCTTTACTTGGTGGTCTCTTTAGAATGGTTTGTATCTCAAGTAATTGTTATTATTTTACTTATTTGGTCTTGTTATTTGGTATCTTTCTATTTATTAATTCCTGGTTCCTATAATTTGTGATGCAGCTATTCAGAAAGTTGACTAGAGATGTCAGGGGTTATGTGCAGAAGGTTTGTTCTACTTTTAAGCTCATTTGTTGTGATATCTATTCTGCATTCATTGCCTATAACCTTCTACCTCTTGAATGGTGCAGTGTGTTGATAATGGGAAGGATGTTAACCTGCAATTTGCTATCAAAGCAAAAACCATCACAAGTGGACTTAAATACTCACTTGCTACTGGTAATTGGGGGCAAGCAAATGCTGCGGGTACTAGAGCTGGAGTGTCACAGGTATGATTATGAATTATTTTTTTGCTTAAACAGTCGTGCTCCTTGTCTTCTAAAGATGAAATGAAGCGTTATCTACTTAATTTGTTGTCTTTCTGCTTCAGGTGCTAAATCGTTTAACCTATGCTTCCACTTTATCACACTTGCGAAGATTGAATTCTCCTATAGGACGTGAAGGTAATTGCTTGGCTTATACTATTCAAGCCTGACCCAGACTTCAATCTTTTCCTCCTCGTGCATTGTTGCATAAATTGATTATTAATAAATTGGTACTAGGGGTGTGCTAAAAACCTGGTTGAGAACCAAAACCATTTTTTAAAAACCAGTTTGCCAATTTTAAAAATCAAAGTTGCTTAATGGAAAACCAATCCACAACCAAATTGCTCTAAAAATATTAACCAGTATTACATTACTAGAAGTCGGTTATAAACTAGGGCTGTGGATGGTTCATGAACCAAACCAAACCAAACTGATGGTTTGATTCAGTTCTTAAAACCTATTTTATCGAACACGGTTATTTTTACAAAATCAATTCAATCTGGTTCTGAACCGGTTATATTTGGTTTGGTTTGGTTTGGTTTGGTTCATGAACCATGCACTCCCGTAGTTGATACAATCAATGGAATATGGTAATGTTCTCAGTTATTTCTTTTGGAATTTAGATTCACAGATCTAACACTATCACTTTTTATGAATAAATAATGTTTGTCTAAGTTGTATTTTTGTTGGTTCTCTTTTACTATTTCAGGAAAGTTGGCCAAACCAAGACAACTGCATAATTCACAATGGGGAATGATGTGTCCGGCAGAAACACCAGAAGGACAAGTGAGTATTCTTTCTTGCAAGCTTCCTATATTACTAGTTATATAATGAACTCATCTTTGTCTGGTATTTATGGGCGTTATTTGGCTATTCTTTAGGCCTGTGGACTGGTGAAGAATCTGGCCTTGATGGTTTACATAACAGTTGGTTCAGCAGCATATCCTATTCTGGAGTTTTTAGAAGAATGGGGCACAGAAAATTTTGAGGTGCTTGTGATTTCCTTCATAAAAGTGATAACTTGTTTCTTTCTGTGTATGGTTTGTGTAATTTGCTTTTTTTTCTTCCTCTATGTAGGAAATTTCTCCTGCGGTGATTCCCCAAGCTACAAAAATTTTCGTAAATGGTTGCTGGATGGGTATTCATCGTGACCCTGATATGTTGGTTAGGACATTGAGAAAGCTGAGACGTCGGGTAACTATTCATTTAACTTCTCTGATTTTCTCGAGTCTTTGGGCAGCCTAAAAAGCTGTCTTTGAAACTGTTGGCATAGAGCAACCCTCAAAATAATGAAAATCTCGCAGTGTAGTAGATACGATCATTGGAAGCTGATATTGCAATCTTTGTTTTCATCCCTTCTTATAAAAGAACGACATGGGATCAATACACAAATACTATTGTGTGCCTTAAGGACATTGCTTAAGGAATTAAAATAGAATGTATTTATTGGAAAATACAGTGATTTCAGTGAACTGCATTAAATGGTGCATTATCTATTAAGTATTCTATATTTCTTGATTCATGGTGTATTATCTGATAAGTAGTGTATATTTCTTAGCAAGGCCTTATTAAGATAATCTTTTGGGTGAGATATTTGGAGAGAATTCTTGTGTGGATGAACTATTATTACAAGATAAATGGAAAAATGAGATCTTTTAACCAAGGTAGAAGAATTATCATTCATTTCTTTTCTTCTGGTTCAAAATATTAAGTCCCAATAAAGTCAGATGTGTTTGTTTAAATTCCTAGACTCATTTTTATAGAAGCATCTATCATATTACATTTTTAAGAGGAGACTGTCATTGTTTGAAATTATTTATTTGTTACGTCATATGTTTTAATTGTAGTTTAGTGCTGATGGCTTTGATGTCGTGCAGGTTGATGTTAATACGGAAGTTGGGGTTGTTAGAGATATCCGTCTTAAAGAACTGCGCATATATACAGATTATGGTCGCTGCAGTCGTCCTTTATTCATTGTGGATAAACAAAGGCTTCTCATAAAGAAGAAAGACATTCATTCTTTGCAACAAAGGGTAAGTAGCAAGTAGTTACTGTAGTGCATCTGAGGCGTCATTGTTATTTCAGTAATTGCTTAACTTGTTTTTCCATTTCTTCAGGAATCCCCGGAAGATGGTGGATGGCATGATCTTGTGTCCAAGGGCTTTATAGAATATATCGACACAGAAGAGGAAGAGACTACTATGATTTCCATGACAATTAATGTCAGTACTATAATTCTAGATTTGGAGAAGTGTATACCCTTTATTAGTACATAAATGCAAATCATGAATATGTAAAGCAATCATGAATATGATTATGAATGTATTTAACAGGATCTTGTACAAGCAAGGCTCAATCCAGAAGAAGCGTATTCTGATACTTACACTCACTGTGAAATCCATCCATCTCTGATTTTGGGTGTATGTGCGTCCATCATACCATTTCCTGACCACAATCAGGTAAATATGGTATTTTGGGTGTATGTGGGCTCATTTTGATTAATATATGCGATTAATCTCTATCTTCTTACCTTTGTTGGTGCAATCAGTCCCCACGTAATACGTATCAGTCCGCTATGGGAAAACAAGCAATGGGAATTTATGTTACCAACTACCAGTTTCGAATGGTATTGTTCCTTCTTGTTTATATGATTCAAAGTATCTAATGTGCCATACTTGATTCTGGATTCCACCTGATGCTTTTGCTTCATTGCTTAGGATACCTTGGCGTACGTTTTGTATTATCCTCAAAAGCCACTGGTCACTACGAGAGCCATGGAGCATCTTCATTTTCGTCAACTCCCTGCTGGAATTGTAAATTTTGACCTTTATTAAAATCCTTTTGTCATTATGTTGATAATAATTAAGTGCTCTAATATATTTTCCTCTTGTGCCATAGAATGCCATTGTGGCCATTTCATGTTATTCTGGTTATAATCAAGAAGATTCTGTCATCATGAACCAATCATCAATAGACCGTGGCTTCTTTCGGTCTCTATTTTTCCGTTCATATAGGTCTGTTTGCTTCCCAAATTAATTGAAAATTCACTGCTTTTTATTGTCAAGCTTGTAATTTTTTATGATTATGTGCAATATTATTTTACAGAGATGAAGAGAAAAAAATGGGAACTCTTGTCAAAGAAGATTTTGGTCGGCCGGATAGAGCAAACACCATGGTGAAAATTTTGGCTCTTCCTATATGTTGTTGATTTGCTATTTGGTAGTTTATAACAAGTGTTGTTTTGCAGGGCATGAGGCATGGTTCTTATGATAAATTGGATGATGATGGTCTTGCTCCACCTGTAAGCATATATTTTGACAACATCCTGAATAACATGTCTGACAGTCAAATTATGTACTAAATTCCAGCAATTTATCACTATGAAACAGGGCACAAGAGTGTCTGGTGAGGATGTTATTATTGGAAAGACCACTCCTTTATCTCAGGAGGAGCAACAAGGACAAGCTGCTCGTTACTCAAAACGTGATCACAGCATAAGTTTACGCCATAGTGAAACTGGAATAGTAGATCAAGTAAGTTTTGTCAAATTACTTCCATGTGTTACAGATTGAGTGAGATTATATTATTAAATCTTATTTAATGGGGTAATTTTTAGTTACGTGATGAAACAAAATGACTAAATCTGAAATGAAGAGCATGCTAATATACCAAAATCCTGAATTTTTGGCTTTTCTCTTTTTTGCTGCTGGATTTACATATTTCCTATTTTGTAGGTTCTGTTGACCACAAATGCTGATGGGTTGAGATTCGTGAAAGTAAGGGTGAGATCTGTTCGAATACCACAGATTGGTGACAAATTCAGTAGTAGACACGGTCAGAAGGGGACTGTTGGTATGACTTATACACAAGAAGACATGCCCTGGACTGTAGAAGGCATCACCCCTGATATTATTGTCAATCCACATGCTATACCTTCTCGGATGACAATTGGTCAGCTTATTGAGTGTATCATGGGGAAGGTGGCTGCCCACATGGGAAAAGAAGGAGATGCTACTCCTTTTACAGATGTTACTGTAAGTAGCATTCTTTCATCACATTTCTGTTTTAACATCAAATAGTTGTTAGAAATTGAGAAAACTGCTTGATTAAGTAAGTTACTTCTAGCTGCACCTATTGGATTTTGTAAGCCGTTATTACCCTTCCACTTAAATAGGGACAACTGGCCAACAATATGCACTCTACCAGTACACAAGGAAATTGTTTTGCATTTAAAAAACATCGGCCCGAAGTTTAACAATGTGCTATTCAGTATTCAACTATGAACCTAAATGTCATTTAACAATGTGCTATTCAGTATTCAACTATGAACCTAAATGCTATTCAGTATTCTATCTTTTTAAATAGCTTCAGTCAGTGATTCCTCTACTTACCTATTTAGAAAATATCATGGTAGAATTCTTGCATAATGGATTATGCCTTTCTAGCTCGTGTATAAAATTATAATTGTTTTCTACTGTAATCCAGGTGGATAATATCAGCAAAGCTCTACACAAATGTGGGTACCAAATGCGTGGTTTTGAGACAATGTACAATGGTCATACAGGAAGGCGTCTCAGTGCAATGATTTTCCTTGGCCCTACTTATTACCAAAGGTTGAAGCATATGGTTGATGACAAGATCCATTCTCGTGGACGAGGGCCTGTGCAGATTCTTACAAGGCAACCTGCTGAGGGGCGGTCACGTGATGGAGGTCTTCGATTTGGAGAGATGGAACGTGATTGCATGATTGCTCATGGAGCCGCTCATTTCCTAAAGGAAAGACTGTTTGATCAAAGTGATGCATATAGAGTCCACGTGTGCGAACGCTGTGGATTGATAGCTATTGCAAATCTGAAGAAGAATTCTTTTGAGTGTAGGGGCTGCAAGAACAAAACTGACATTGTTCAGGTGAATGTCATTTATCTTCTTTTGCATTTAAGTCCATATTGAAGTCCATGGTGTTCTCTCATGGTGCTAGATTCTTAGTTTCTTGTTTTGGCTTTTGATTGTCTATGCAGGTTTATATTCCTTATGCTTGTAAGCTGCTCTTCCAAGAGCTAATGGCTATGGCCATAGCTCCAAGAATGCTTACTAAAGAGGTGAAAGCTATAAAAGACCAAAAGAAGAAAGGAGCCTGATGAGCAAGTTTGAGAAAATCGACCAGTCTTTATTCCATGTTGACTGCTTCCTCTCGTGAACGTGGATCACACACACATGGCATCTGAAGATGTATGAATTTGATTCTGTTATCTCAAGACTGATAAATGAGATCAGTAGCCTTTCAAGTGTTGGGAAATGACATTCCTTTTATATGTCAAGGATTTTTCCTTTCTAGTTCAAGAAACAAACCTCTTAACCCAGTAGCCTCATCACTACCTCGCTTCCTATATCGCATCTGGTAATGTAATTACTAGAGAATATATCGATCGAAAAATTAGCTGGGCTGTCAACTTTAAGCTCGTCATTCTATAGACCTGAATGCGTTTTGTTTGGGTGAAGTACCGGATATACTTTTTTAGTACAACCGTATAAATACAATGAACAATACATACGGTGTCATTGTTTTGTATGGGTGAAGTAACCATGCAAAATAATGAGTTAACAATAGTTTTTTTTGGTCGAATGGCAACACTACTTGTTACTCCAGTTTTCCTCGTTATTTTGCCAAGTTTTCATAATTTTATACTCCAGTTTTCCTCATGTATTATTAAAAAAAGTAAAATATGATCATATAGTATGTGTATTTGAGCTTATTTGTAACTAAACCCAATTTTTTTTATTTTTTAATCTTTTAATGTGGTGTTTTTTTGTTTGTCCAAGATCTAATGTGGTGTTTTATTGGGAACAAGTTTGCTCTCTCGGTTTATATTATATATAAAAAAAAACATGTTTTTACTTAACGTACTCATACTTAATTAATATTGGTCCCGCATATTTGTATGGCTGAAGTATGGATTGATAAAATGTATCTTTAAAGAAAAGCAATAAAAATGTATTAATTTGATTACTAATATATGGTTGAACACAAACTCCAATATGGACAGTTTACAATTTTTAGACGATAAATTATTACGTTTTATAAGGATTCAAAGTTGAATTTTTTTAGGGGGACCAAAAACATATTTAACCCCTTATTTTTTGATAACTTTGTGTAGTATTTTACTTTTTGATAAAATTGCAGTGACACAAGTGGTAAATATTTATACAAAAGAAAATACGAGCGATGATAGGTTGACCACCCCATGTGACATACACCCCTTATACCTTCACACAAAAGTGACATGTGACGACCTGACCTTCACACACTCACCAACTTTGTCTTTCACTCTCTCTTCTCCCTAGTGCCACATGGGGATGTATAAGGATGGTAAAAAAAATGGATAGTTGGTGTTTGTTTCAAACACAAACACTCAATATAGTTTAAAGAAATTTGAATATATTCGTTTTATCAAAAAATATTATAATATATTCACAATTTTATTTACCTTTTTAGTACCAATGTTCTTTTTTTTTTTTTAATAAAAATTTGGCGTTAATTGAAACTTGTGGCATGTAAGCAAATTGGGCATTTTAGTGAAACTTATAATTATATCAAACATCTTCAGGCTTTTTGTTGAGGCAGGAATGAGATGAGACATGTGATAATTATAACAAGAGGTTTTGAGCGGTATGAATTCCATCAGAAAATCACATGCTCCCACAATAGTGTCATTTAATCATTTCATAGAGCTTAAGAAAATCATTCTGTCTATGTAAAAATCGACTTCTAATTGATTTGTATTTCTCCCTCTATCACAGTCACATTTAAATTTTCCCATTATAAAAAAACCTGCATTCACTCGCTCAACATCACTCATCGGAGATAACTAAAGTATTTTTTATAATTAAATTATTCTAACAATAATTTACAAAATGACAACGAACAATATAGGAATTTTGATAACTTTAAGATATGAAGGAAAAGAGCGTCACAATGCCCTTAATTCAATGCCTTTTTAAATTTACAATTGAGAGACATACATTTGTTTTCTTTTATGAGATCAATAATTGTTGGAATAATTATGAAAAAGGAACGTGAATTCTTTTACAGATTTATTGGTAAAGTTACTTTTCTTCATAAGTGTGAACTTTCTAAACGAGTCTTATAATAACGGAAGAACATATAGTAACATTTTTACGATATTATATATAATGCATGCCGTTGTCTCTGGTATTCCTACATCTCCAACAATATAAATATAATATTGAATCAAGTTTTCAAATATAAATTGGCAGGAGCCTCCAAGGGCCAAACCCCCTCTATATACATGAATGTGAGATAGTTTAGCTGCATACAGCATTTCCATAGGCAGCAAACAATTGATCAATCCATTCAAACAAGACTGCTTGTTTCATCCGTAGCTATTTTTGTACGCATCGTACCATAAAGTTTGGAATTATAGAATCAAGGCACCAGATCATGCACTTTTATCCCATTGCCCGGTAGAACTGCATGTTTATGTTTCGATCTCGGCTTAGTTTGAAGTAAGTAATTGACCTAGAAACAAATGAGTAGGAACATAACTGAGACCTATCTATGGTAAACGGATAACAGTCATTCTATATATAAGGCAAAAACATCCACACGAATTGAATGCAAACAAAGACTTGCACGTGATTCTTTCGAAACAATAGATGTTAGAAAAATATCATATGCAGAGATCCAACACTAAGAGGGAACAATATTTCAACACAAGGCAACAATGAAGATATTCAATTATCAATATAAGATCATTACTGCGCACGCGCACGCGCACACTTTAGGGGATGATATTACCATGTATATAAACCTCTATTGAATGAGAGCATATGCAATGCATCATTAATACATAGCAACATTAAGCCAAAATGGTTGTAACAAGATGATAGGAGAAAACAACTCAACAGGAATCATACAACCTTGTCCCTGTCAAATGACGGTGTTGAAATGGTAGGAAACCACAACTAAAATAGAAATATGGATAATTTCCCACAGGGGTATGCAGGAGGTTCGAAACAATTTTGCTAAAAATCATGGTCATTCCCCCAATAAACATCACAAAAATCTCAGTAACCAACAGTTACAGTAGGTATGCAACCAATACGGAGGGGAATTGTTGAAATGCACTCACCCCAAGATACAGCCAATGGAATATAATTTCCCTGGCAGCGATAATTTTTAAATCCAAGATTGACATACTGCTGTTGTGTAGATAGTCTGCAGCAGAAACAAAAGCAATACAAACATAACAGGGTCATCAACCTCATCACAAAGAGGCCCATCAGAATGATTGGATATAAAATTATGAAAACAGAGGAGAGGGCACCTGAAAATTGGTTGTGAAAGTAAGAGTTGCAAGAGAACACCAAATCACAGGGAAAGTATGTATTACCACCTCCCATCAGTGATTAACATAATCTTTCTCAGCCTAGCAACCTATGAAAGAAGTGTAAGCAATAATCAGCACAAGAGAACGGTCAAGATTGAACAATGACCAATGAGTTGCATATAACATAAACCTCTGCTGTTGGGTATCTCATGGCACAATCCTATGAACCATAATTATAGCTAAATTGGTGGGCTGGGTAGATAAGGATGTGAAATTTCTATTTATTTATTTTTGACGTGCAAACTTGGAAGCTGACTCAATACAAATAGGCGGAAGATACTTTGGTGACTTTGAGTTTTGGTGACTTTAATGTATTTGATTGATATATAAATGATTAAAATAAATTATTTTGATAAAAGAGAGTGATTGGTTAGGAGAGAGATAGAGACAAAGTCACCAAACTCAAAGTCACTTAAGTGGAACCCCAAGTAGGCAGGGTACTCATGTGCACCACAAACAAACAAGGAGGGAGATAGAGATGGAGAAGATAATGATTAGTGCAACAAAGTATCTTACAAAAGTTGGCATTCATCCCACTCTGAAGAAAATAACAGTCACTGATTGATGTAAAACTTATATAAGAAGAAATGTTTCTCGAAGAACATGAGAAATGAATTTTGTATGTTTTTCAACATAGGAACAATCCTACGCTGTGCAAATAGAAGAATCGATAAGGTCAATTGATGTTTTCCGATTGGGAACCCCTTTAATAAAAATGGGGTCTAAGATTTCAAGCACGAAGGTATAAACGACAATGAAAGATGAAGTAATAAGAACAGATAACTCCAATCTGTTGTTCAAATTTGCCAATGCAGGTCAGCCAAAAGATCTAACTGATGCATGCACTGAGTTTACAGGTAATCCACCATTAGAATTTAGTACTCTGTTTAAGATTGTCACTTGCCAGGAAAACAAAGTTCCAGAGCCACTTGATTTGGATCGATCAACTTTTATCTGGCACCTTTATTCTGTTCATGGTTGCCAAGACAGCAATTTTCCAGAGCCCACTTGATTTGGATCGATCAACTTCTATCAGTTACATCTATTGCAGCTTCTGGATCATTGGTAACGACCACCCAAACCAAGAATTGCAAGAAGAACCCTTGTGCAGAACCGCAAAAAAGTACAGGCCATGCAACTGAAAGAATATTAAGATTTTGTACCAGGTTTTGTTGCCATATGTCTTTCAATCAATACATCCACAAAGGAGCGAATCTGCATGTTTCAGGCACTCAATAAATGTCAGTGATGAAGAAAACAATTAAGAGACTGTCAGAAGCATATGTAGAGCTTTGCCAACAAAGTAGACACAACAACCATCAAAAAGAATAGAAAAATGTAAATCAATTAACTTTGCAGCCAGTCCACCAAACCCCAAGAAGCTGGAGTCCAAGCAGTAAATTGCTTTAACATCAGTAACATGAATAACATTTTCTGGAATGATGCTTCTTGGAGCCATGGGATTAGTAAATCAACAGCCTATGACACAGAAAATAACAAAACATACCTTATTCCTTCGCTTAAAATCTAGAAAGTCACGAACAGTCATGGCTTTTTCTGCATCCGTTGCTTGCTCCATGACCTGAAAGAAAACCACATCTCACATAAGATGGTATTCTACATCAGTTATTCCCTATTATCTCCTACCTACCAAATCACAGTACCATTTTCTTAATTTAGCAAACACAAGCGATAAGCAAAGAAGTGGAAGATAAAAATTACCTTTGTTGCACTTTTCTTCATTATTGCCTTGTATCCATCCTTGTCTAGCTTCCTAGCCTTATACAGGGGCATAAGTAGTGATCCAACATAGTCAACAACAGCCTGTTTAATATGATCTGCTCCTCTAGAGTGACCTTTAAGGGCCTCCTTATTTACAGTAACCTGGGAAACAGAGCTCTCATTTGCTATACCCTCATGTTTCCAGCTGGGTAAGCTTGAATAGGCATTTGAGTCCTCCTCATCCTTCAAATGACTGGTTGGATTAGAAAAATGAGAATCGGCTTCAGCTGCTTGAGATTGCCATCTCTCTATGGCAAGATGGTCTTTTACTACCCCATCACCAGTTGTGTCAATCCAAGCTTTTGTATATAGATTGCTGTCCACGGCAGCACTTTCTCCTGAGCGCTCTCCGAAATTCAAATGACTGGCGATCTCATTAGAATGACTCCTCTGTGAGAGGTTGTCAACTGGTATATTAGAATTATCAAGATTTACACAAGCAGTGGAAAAATCAACAGACCAGTCCCTGACTCTGCAATTCCTAGAATCAATCTCGGAAACACAATCTTGCCTTCCGAAAAAACCACCAGACAACTTTTTTCTACTATCATACTCATCATTTTGTGAATACTGTTCCCGTCTAGCAAACTTATGGAATGAGGGTATCTTCGGAAGCTGTAACAGTGTACTGCACCTAGCTTCTGCAGAGGCATATGCCTGCAAAAAACAACAGCTGAATCTTTAAGGAATGTGGAAGCCAAATAGGGAAAGGAACCACTGCTTACCATATTATATAAAATAAATTATCTGAAATTCCTAACATTAATTATGCCTAATACCCGTACCTCACATATTTTTATTAAGCATTCAGCAAGTGTAAAGTAGCTACAAATTTAAGAAATTTGTCCCAAAAGAGTTAAATGTATGCAGCGTCAAGTATTAGACACAAGTTGCAAATGGACATGACTCTTTTGTTAAAGGTTGTGCTTCATGGAGAAGATCCATGGTTAAAAGTTAAAACAGTGTGATTCAACAAACTGGGAAGGAACAAAAGATCAAAGATCTTAACCATAGGAGAAAAAAGATTTAAGTATCTCACACTTTACGCAATAAACACAAACGTCAACAACAAAGCATGAGAAGCTCATCCTGACAAATTTCACAAGGGAATCGAAAAATGTCTACAGCACGCTAAATTTCGGTGGCAAATGTGTAACTCAATTAGCAATTAGAATAATATTTAAAATGCCAACGCCTACTGCTCTACAAAACTATGAAACTACAACGGCACACAATTTAAGGTTAACAAATTGATCAAGGACAACGGGCCAGCCTCATGAAACAAATGAGTAGAAAATGAGCTGAACAAGTTTTTTTATATGTAATTTAATGCACAAATGTTTTACATTTTTTACAGTAAATTTGACCATAAACTCGTACTTCACATAGAATACTTTAAAACTTAATATTGAATATAAGCTGTAAAAAGGAGGGGAGCTAGCAGCTAAAAAACTGGGCTAAAAAACTTGCAGCTATTATTTGAGAGCCCAAAAAAATTGGTTAATTTCACTCGCACCAAACAAATTTGAATCACAGCAATACATTTTTCCCAGCACAATAACACATTAACATTATAGTAGTTTGCACCTAATAACTCATCATATTATGAAATCTAGTACAAATGCATAGAAGGAAAGTGGGTCAAGCAATTTAGCTGTCACTAGCAACTAATCTTCAGAAGAAAAACTGATTCATGATCTTAAAATTCCAGGAGAAACAAACCTGAGCAGCAGCAATTGCTTGAGTACGGGCAGCTTCTGCAGCAGCTAAAGCAGCCTTTTCTTCTTCAGACATTGCATAGTGGTTTCTTTCCTCCTTAGTAGCTATTTTGTCTATTGAACCTTGGGACCTGGAAGAACTGACTTCATGCCTTGAGTCACATCCTGATGGTTGTCGTCCTTGTTTGCTGTGTAATTTCTTCGCATGTGTGGTGGAAGGTGAATTGCTTCCAGCAGACACAGGATTCAGTAAGCCTCCTTTATTCTCAATGGCACCCTGATGTGTGCTCAAAGGAGGCTTTCCCGAAGCTGATTCTTTTAAAGATTTTCTCTTTGATAATTCTACAGTAGCTGCTTGTCTTGACAACTTCAATCCCCCATTAGAAGCTTTTTCCTTACGGAAAATTTCAAGCCATACATTGACCAATTGACTAGCTATAGCTCGAATATCACGGCTAGTGTGCACACAAACCTTTTCCTTCACTGTTTTCCCCATTCCTACACACAATAAAAGAAAGGTTTACATAATATTTCTACATGACTCCATCCGAAAAAATAATCACAAGCATAAACATATCCTCCACTTGATAAGTCATATTTCATTATGCTGATCAAGTGATAGGAATGGATAATCATACGAAAAGATACTAGCATTGATATTAATATAAAAGTGCATCTTATCAAATGGTACCGGATAAATTATTCCCGTCTTGCCCAAACCAGGTCTCATAAGTTACCCAGCTACTTATTCCTCAAAATATAGGATGCGATCAAGCAAAATAATAAAAAACACTTGACATAAATTCACACATTTGCAGGAATAGATTAAAGTAAATTTGTACACAATTAATAAAATAACTACCTGATAAGCGTACAGCACCTAGATCAGTCGACACACGCACAAGAAGACGCAAACAATGCCTCAAGAGTTGGGTACCATCCTTGCCCATTGAGTCCTGTGTTTAGATATGAACTATGAAGCGCATAATGTAAAAAATTCTATAATCATAAGATTAAGATGTTTAGTTTTTCAATAGCTTGCATTTACATGAGCTATCTACGAAAAAAATATACAAAATAGGGAATAATGCACCACACGGTATAATAGTACCAGTATCCAGGAGGTGAGAACAGTTAGCCCCTCTTTACTTCCAGCAAAGGACTTCAAGTTTCCAATAGGAAGACTTAGCAATTGTTTGGCCACATGCAAGCGCCCAGCATTGGTTTTCACATTGAGGAACATTTCCCTTAATAAAGCTTCCCGGGTTAAGATTTGAGCACCCTCAAAAGAGTTCTTATACATTATGTTAGAAAGTTCAAGTGCATCAAGTCTCTTTATTATATCCCTAACTTCATTCCTTTCGGTGTCCAACTGTCCCTGTGCAGCTTCCAATGCCTCTACCTCTGCAGTATTATCATTTCCGGTGTTCAAAATGTCAATTATGCGAACAGCCTCTCGTAGTCCACTCATCATTGCACCACCAACAGTATCAGGGTGCTCTTTGCAGGTTGCTTCACCAGCGAAAAACAAGCAGTTATCAACTGGTCTTCCTATGATGTCATAGTCTTCTCCTGATGCTCCAACAGCAACATAAGAGTAAGCACCAAAGCTATAGGGATCCCTGCCCCAATCGGTCACAACATATGCAACAGGATCAGGAACGGAATCCTCCCCAAAAAGTTTTCGAAGAACCTTCAATGCATGGTTGACATGATCTTGAGAGCTTAAACTTTGACCATCTATGGCTGCCTTACCAACCACTAATGCTATAAGGACAGGAGCCCCAACCGTTTTCTTGACATTCCAGAACATAAAGCAGTGACCTCTTTTGCTTCTCTCCTCAGCTGTTGCTCCAAAGTAGTCCACTGCATCATCCCAAAACACAGTAGGAAATTCCAAAATCACTTTATTGAGAACTCCAAAGCCAAGACGCTGAATGGAAGAACATTTCCACTCCGGCAAAGAGGGGGTGAACTGTATAGTTTCAGCCTTCAAACAGCCAAGTGGGACAGTAATGAGAACAGCATCTCCAAAAAACTCACTGCCATTCAATGTAGAAACTTTGACTTTATTATTCTCGCCAGGTTCCTTGATACCATATGACACATTTGTTACGGCGTGGTTCAGGTGAATAACAAGCCCTTCTCCGAGAGACTCAACAACAGTGCTATAACCTCCTTTGATCATACAATGAGGTCCCCCAAATCCTCCATACACATCGTCTTGGTTCCAATGGGGAAGAGAAACTTCTTTAAGCAAAGAAGCACAACCATATTCCAAATGAGCAAAATGCCAATCCATAACCCTCCTCTCTTGAGGATCCAAAATCTCCTCATCAAAATTTTGTTCCATAGCACCATCTCTTTTGGAATCAAATGGATGATCTGCAGAGTTACTTTGCTTAATTTCTTTACTACCTTCAGAGTGTCCCGTGCGACGAATCTTAAGGGCGTATTCTAAACCATCTTCAAGAGACATTTTCATTGCTTGTTCGCCTTTCCGAGCAACAACCAGTACCATGTCATCAAGAAGACTGTTGTATTCAGCTTCCAATGCTTCATCCATATCTGCGGGAACTTTTTGTCCAGTTACTATGTCATATAGAGGGCAGTCACTGTTTAACACTGACAATTCAAGGCCAAGCTGAGCACAAACCAACGAGGAAGGATCTGGTCTTCTCTCAGTGGCCACATCAGCCTCTACACCTGTGATAATGCTGGCACCAAGATCCACAGGGACAGAAAGAGATGAGTGATCTGTAAATACCCGACCTCCTATTCTATTCCTAGCCTCAAGCACAGTTACGGTAAAGCCCTGACGATTCAAGTGGCGAGCAGCGGTCAGCCCAGCAGGACCAGCTCCAATGATAATCACTCTCTTTTTAGCCTCTAAATTGGACTGCAGAGTATCACCTATCCGATCACCTAAGGCATGTGTAACACATTTAGATTCATTGTTTTGCTTTGCAACAGCAAGCGAAATCAATCTGCAATCGGGAAACCCATCCTGAATCCCAACGTTTTCCTGGTCATCATAATTTTTTCTTTCATATTGTGCCATGTTTGATGAATCCGGCATTGCTTCATTAACATGCATCATGCCTTCTGTAGCTTCAGTTGCCAGGTCTTCAAAATCCTTTACTAGGCTATCGTTAATATCCATAGAAGCATATGACATTTTAGTCTGACCAACAATGAAAGAAACTCCATCTTCAGAGCCGGCCAATGAAGCTGTGGAACTTTCCTCGAATCCTTTTTCTTTTACAAGTTTATAACAATGTCTTGCATTGCTCTCAACATTCTCCTTTTGAGAGGCAACTCCAACATTTATATAGCCCTGCCAAAACGATCTTATCATTTTGAATTTCCAATTGCACTAGCAAATAAAAACTATTATGTATTTTCTGAAAGGAATTCATTCCAAATTAATAAACCCAATAAATATGCATCCCTATACTCTTGTAGTAAAATGGCAAAGGAAATGAATATCAGTGGCTAAACAACATGGTCAGGCGAACAAACTTACATATTGATCAAGAAATGCATAGACCTCCCTAATAAGAGAAGAACGAGAACGTTCATTCTCAGAACGGGCATCACCAACTCCACATTCAGAAAGAGGTAAAATACGTGTGACATCACTGTTCCATAAGCTTAAGATCTGATTCCTGCAATTGAATTTGATGAGTTAGAACTTATTACGATAATCTTCCCAGTTTGAAAGAGGTGTAACAAAGTCATCAAATCTAGCTAAAGTCTGCTTAAGAAACAAACAGAACCCAATATCAAGGTTATCCAGTTCAAGCAATAAGTAGTGTGCATAGCATCAAAGAAGATACTGCAATATGCTCATTCAGGTTCCTAAGATTTTATTACAGACTATTAAAAGAGACGAAGAAGCATAAAAGCAATAGAAAACTAAATTGCAGCACCAAAAGAAGAAATCCAAAGATAGCGGCTAGTCAAGCAAGAAAAGAGTGGTGATAATAGTATAATACAATATAGTTAACTAGTAATATGTTAAACAAAACTATAACCAACTTATGAATAAAATAAGTTATAGTAGTTATTGTGTATTACAATAGAAGAATAGACGATTGAGATGGCTTGCCCGCAAAACATGTTTAAAATGAAGAAGTCTACTCAAATTTGTTCATGGAAAACTATAGCAAATAAATTTTTGAGGATACTGTACAAAGGAACTCAATCATACAATATACAACCCAACAGAAAATTCCAAATAAACAAAAAGAAAATAAAGAAAGATAAATTCAGCCCAAAGTTATAGGAAGTCTGCAATTAAGCACCTTCAACTTTTCAAGTTCCACCTAAATACAAGAGTGAGGCCATTTCACAGAACAATATGCACTGACACATATAAAATTCAGGAACAGAGAATGGCAAAAGAGGATGAATAAAAATGAAGCAACAAACAGGCATCTATATGCAAGTGCTTACTTTTCCCTTTATTTTTATTTTTATTTTTAAATGACCACTGACAAGTTGTTCATCTGCTCAATTATACAAGTACATTTGTAACCCAAAACATACAGCAAGTCTTCACAATCCTAATTTTCACGATTAACCAGCTAAAGCAAGTAACACATTCAATCATCAGTCGCAGGATCTAAAATTGTTCTCTGTATTTGAAGCACAGGACACCAAAAACCCAACATACAGCAACCTTTCTGACATTTGGGAAAAAACAATGGCAAGCAAATAAAAATACTTGTTTGAAAGCTTAACTACCTGCAATCTAAATATTCCTTGAGACCACCTTTACGCTTCAAGATCTCCTTAAATTTTATTTTCTCAATTGGACAAACTGCACAAGCTTTCAGCCCAGCAGATACTGCCGCTACTGCAACATTTTCAGAGTCCTCGGCATCATTCAAAGAGGAATCCTTCTTCACTCTTGTTTTAAGACTACGCTCACCATCTGCAGCACCATGGCTTTCATTTAGAGCTTTATCATTTATTAAAATCTCCCAATCAGCATCCCCTTCATAAGTCATGTCACCATGCTTATGCATTTTGGTCTTTCGTATTGTACGAGGATTGCCTGATATCTTACCACCATTATCAGCAAAATCAGACACAGAGGCATGATATTCTGCAACGTTCCCATTTTCATCTGGAATTGAAGATTGTATAGAGCATCCATCAGATTGAATTGGATCTGACACAGAGCTGCATTTCAGAATTGAAGCAGTAGAATATTTTGGAACATCACACATTTCCAGAGGTTTGTCCGGGTGATTTGACTGGACAACCAATTCAGATTCATTGGCATCATTAGGCACAATAGCGGATAAACTACCACTGGCAATTGCATCAAGTTTTTCAGGTGAACAGCCTACAACATCTTGCACTTCAGCATTTGCATCCGAAGTACTACAATCATAGCAATTTCCACCAGAAACAAATTCAGTATCCATTTTTATATCTCCATTGATTGATGATTCCTGGAGAGTCTTTCCAGAAACCAAGGCATCATTTTCCTTCAATATGTTTTCATTTGATTCTATCAAGAGCCCGGTGTGACGAGTTAACAAAATTTCTTTTCCAGTGGAAGTGGAAACACCTCCTTCTGAAGCACCATTACACACTTTCTCTTTTGCTATTGCATCAACTGATTTATTCTCAAGCTCTTTTGAGTCAGAAAGTCCACATACCCCATCCTCCACGTTAGAGGGAGAGCCGGTATTCATTACTTCAACATCTGGTAACATGTCCGAACACTGATTCAAGCTATTATCATTAAATTTTTCTTGCAATGCAACCTTTTTGTCAGAAGCACGACAAACATCTTCAACCTGTACACTTGACAATTGCTGCCTATCTCCATCACAAACGATAATTGAATTAGAGGGATCAACCGACGATCCATCTGGAATGTTTGAGTGATAAATAACCTTAATCTTTTCCTCTTGTAAACATTCATCACCACCCTTTTGTTCATCCATTGCAGACACCAAACAAAACGTGTCAGATTGCTGCCTATCTCCATCGCAGGCGATAAGTGATTTAGAGTGATCAACCGACGAGCCATCAGGAATGTTTGAATCATCACAGATACCCTTCACCTTTTCCTCTTGAAAACATTCATCGCCACCCTTTTGTTCATTCAGTGCAGACACCGAACAAAACGTATCAGATTCCTGCCTCCCCTCAACCCATTTCGACGCAGAAGCAGATCCAGATCTACTTTCAACCATTAAATCTACATTTTCGGTTAAACTTTCGCATCCATGTTTCAACCCACTATCAACATTCCGTTTCCCTCTTTTCTTCTTCAAACTCAACACGCCCCGCGATTTCTTAACAGACTTAGATTGCACCTTATGGAAAATCACCGACAACGATTCTTCTTCCATATTCTGATCAGCAGAATCATTCACATCCATATCATTATCACCAACCAACAAATCCACCTTTTTCTCCTCCTTCGAAACACTCCCAGATCCACCACCAACCAAACCATCATTCAAACCAGATCCCTGATCTCTCTTTGGACCCTTCAATCTCTTCCTAAAGCTAGCCAATGGTTCATTATCATCCATAACCCTAGAACTATCATTTTCCCTAATTCCACTCTCTGATGCAACAAAATTAACCTTCTTCTTATTCCTCTTAATCTTAAACAAAGAACCAATCGGCTCATCGTTATCCGAATCAAAATCAATTTCAATAGGTTTGGATCTCTTCTTCTTCTTCAACCTCAAATCTTGATTATCATCCATTTCTAAGAACCCTAATTTTCAACTGAATTTGAGAAATTGTTGAATAATTCTTCAATTTATATGATAAATTTGAACTTGTTGATCATCAGAAAGTTGAAATTCGTGAACGAATTGAAAATTGATGAATCCTAATTGAAGAAAAAAAAGGATTAACAATAATAATAATGATAATTAAGTAGTGCTGAATTGTAGGTTAGTGAAGAACAAAGAGAGTTTAAGATTAAGAAGAAAAAATACATAGAGTATAGTAAACAAAATATATAAGTATATATTGATAAATTAATAAATATAAATATATAGATACATAGATAGATTTAGAGAGAGAGAGAGAGAGAGAGAGAGAGTTATTAACTGTGTGTGCTATGCGATGGAGCTTTCTTCTGCAGATTAGCGAATTGTCAGAGAGAGAGAGAGGTAACGAGAGTAACGGCTTGTGACGTGAAGGGGGAAATGCTCGCACGCACGGTAACCTTCAAGCGTGACAGAGTAGTGTCACCACGAGAGAGAGAGAGAGAGAGAGTATGGTAATTAACCAAATTTTTTTAAGGATGGTAATTAACTAATTATCGTTGAATCTTTAAATTATGGTAAATTCTATGGTACACTAAATTTTTTGAGTGTATTGGTACACCAAATCACTAAATTAATAATTAAATGTGTTATTTTTTAAGAGAAAAATTGTTTTCTATCACCTATAATTATAATAATTAAATCTTATTTACCAAAAATATCGACGAAATAAAATTTAATTTTTCTGAATTTTTAGTACTCATAATTAGAGAATTTTGATTATTTTTTACAATAAAATGTAAAAAAAATTAGTATGATTTTTATAAACAATGAAATGATGTTTTTTCTTATGAAATGACATTTTCTAAAATATAAATATCAACAAATAGCTCTTTATTTCATAAAATTAATAGTTAATTTAATTAGATTTTTGAAGTAGGAGTACCGGTACACCATAATTTGCGGATGTACCGTAGAAGTTCCCTTAAATTATTACTCTTCTTCAATTTAATTCTTAAATTATATTTCATTCAATCACTATTATAAACAAAAAGTTATTTTTTAGGTTTATCGAATAATTTATGAACATGGTATATAATATATCGGATACATCCATTATATAGAAAAAGTGATTATATTAATGAGAGGTTGATAATTAAAAAACTAAAATAATCTATCTAAATAATGTATGTTTCGTGATGAGAAATGTTAAGGACACTCTCTTTTTAACACTCTCTTTAACATTCATTCTCTTATTGGATAAAATCAATGTATGACCCACTACTTTAAGCAGAACCCATTTTCAAAGTGTGAGACTCACCATGATTTAAGCCAATTAAAAAATGAGTGTTGAAAAGAGAGTGTTGCAAGCACTCATTGTCCCGTGATATGTTGGGACACAAATGAATATTTAATGAGTTAAATTAAAGTGATTTTTAGCGAAAATAATAAAAAACAAATTGATTTTTGTTTTTCCCTAAGGAACGAGATTTTTGTTTATACACGTGAATGTAGACATTGTTTGTAATACAAAATAAGTTGATTTATGTTTTTTAAAAAAAATAGTGATCACTCTGGATGTAGAAATCAAATTTTACGATAATTTTTTTCAAATGAACTTTTAGTAATGTTCTTAACACGTTTGCACAAAAATTGTTCAAAAACTTAAGAGTTTAAACATAAATTAAACAAATTTGAATTGAGGAGAGACTAATACTGAGTGCAGAAAAAAATTTAGGGACTAAAAGAACTATTAAAATTAAGTAAGGACTAAACTTAAAAGGCCCCAATTTTATAGGAACCAAAAACATATTTAACCCTAGATTATATTCTTGGAATAAATAGATGATGTGAGTAGGGTACCGGAGGAAACCCACCGAGTAAAAAGTCACACCAACCAAACACCCCCCAAAGGCAACAACATAAAAAAGGGTGCACCCAACACCTACACCAAAGTCAAGCTAGAAGCTCGTCCTCGAAAGAGCCAACTCTTAGGGAGATGAAAAACAGACCCAAAACCCCTGCTTAAAGGCTCCAAAGCACAACCCCTTTCACACCAAACTACTGGTCCGAATAGATGGTTGGTTCCACCATCCACTCATAATGGAAACAAAGATGAGTATAATGCCTTCAAAAAAATCAGTGCCAAGAGGTAAATTGAATTTTATCGACCAATTGCTCTACATCACATGTCCTACTAGAGAACATTAAATTATTACCAGCAAAGCATATGGACCATACAACCGTCCAACTGACCGATGAAATCTTAGAAGCACCCTTCAACCCTCCCCAAAGAAACCATCTCTGGATATTCACTATCCTTTTCCACACCTTGGTCCCCATAATTTCTTATTTTCATATTTACTTTATTTTTAATTTGTATTTGTTCATTAGTTAATTGAATTCTTGTTGAAACAAATGAGTGAGGTCAAGGTTGTAATGTTTTTGGAGAAAGCTCGCAACCCAACTTCGAGAATGCTGGTTTGGCCGGAGATATCCAGTGATGTGAGGTTCAACGAGAAACAAGAGATTTCACGAAGAAGGTGGTCGATGTCACCTTTGTAGCCACTGAGGTCCAGGGACTTGAGTTTGGTGAACCTATGGAAGAGGCGAAGGAGGAATGGGTGTGGTTGGTTGTTGACAGTGAGTGAGAATAGGAGACGGTTGGTGATCGAGAGAAACCGTTTAGAGACCACCGAGGGAGACCTTAAGTAGCAATGGTTATGGTTGTTGAGGAATTTGAAGACATGTTCCCAACATTCATCGGGTAAATAAACCTCGGCAACAACAATTGCTGCTGTTGTTCTTTTTGGTGGATGATTGAATCTCCTTCTTCTGTTTCTGGAAGCAAACAAATGTTGTCTCTGCCTTTTCACGATAATATGGGTGCGATGAAGGGGTTAGGGTTAGGTTAAGAAAAAGTGAGAAATCAAGGAAGAAGAAATTGGACTTTTGTTTAATTTAATAAAAAGTGACAAATCAGCAAAACATGATTATATATTTACAAATAATAATCTTGTCAAAAAAAAAATTACAAATAATAATATCGAGTGACAGTTTTTCGACTTGTTTCCTATAAAATGAGCTGGTGGTTATCCATTCAAAGTCACGTCCAAATCAAAATTAGTGTTTAAAAAAAGCAGGTTAGAATATTTATTTAGTCTTTTAACTTATTTAAAAGATCAATTTGGTCCTTAACTTTAAAATTGATTAATTTGGTCCTATAGTTGATTTTAATTTTTAACATTTTAGTTTAATCTCTTAACTTCAAAATTGATCAAATTGGTCATTTAATTTATTTTAAAAGTTTGGTTTAGTCCCTTAATTTAAAAACTAAAACTTATTCTCTTAATATGCAAGTTAACACAACTTGGTTCATTTATAAGTGAATATCATAGTATATTTTTGAGTAAAACAACAAACTAGTCTATGACTTATTAGAACACTTTCAAATAGATCCTTGCAATTATGAATATCTAAAAAAAAGTCTCTAACTATTAATTATCAACTATGTCCTTATATGTAAAATTGAAAGAACTATATTCATATTCAAAAATTGAAATGGTTCATAGCAGAAACATACCATGACAAGTTTAAACCTTCTGCAGTACAGAAAAGCAACATGTTCGTGGTGATGGTAAAGAAAAAAACCGCAGGCTGCATAATTAATTCCTCCAATAAAGCACTGCAAGCAGGATGTTGCTGGCTAGACATAACATAATAACAGTATAACACTAAAATATGGAAACAATAGTAATATATATAGGATGATCAAAACTAAAATTAAACGCAAAATGCGCTGGACTAACAAGAAAGTTTGCATTGTTTTGCTCATAGTTTTACTGCATAATACTAAAATATCACTTTAGAGTAAAACACTGAAGTATTGCTAACCAATTATTTGAGTTTTTCTTAGGCAGCATAATGGATTCATGTCATGTATGGTTATTTATATATTATATTTAAAGTTTTTAAAAAAGCTGGCATTTGTTCAATTAAAGAAAACTTGCTACATTTTTAATTTCAAAACTTCAATTTGAGACGTTTCAGTTTCCATTTCCCTCAATTTAATTTGATTCAATCATCATGAAGAGGCTGCCAACCAACTCCACTTATATTGATGCACTTGCAATACTTCTTGGCCCGCAATTATCAAAGGTGCAATCCACCGTAACCACAAAAATTGCTACTCCCTTTTGTTGAGAAGAATTTTTTTCTAGCTAGGTTCCATTCAATTCAATTCAAGATATCAGCTCATCAACTCCAAAAAATCTGTTTGCAGGCTGATTTAATACTAAACATCGCAATCTTTCCAGAACTTTCAAACTCCAGATAGTTAAGAAAATTTTGTTCTGCATCCAGTTTTGATAATACTATTGTTTGTCTGTGGTGAAGCGAGTGTGAGAACGTTGGTGTAAGCCCTAGAGGCCGATAGTTTATGTTGAACTTATCTTATGTATCATGACTTTTATTATTGAATAAATATATGGCAATCTTTATTATATTTATAGTAATGTTAATAAAGTCCTTAGAATATATAGTTCATGTAATAATATATTAAGTGTGACTTAATCATGAGATTACATTATCATAAAGAACGCTATTCTTAAATATATCCGTAGTC
>Ga0315915_1001080_pt1 | contig 31843 bp, 27 predicted proteins | sample MpolbnodulesMG_FD_207738 | JGI IMG/M metagenome (GOLD analysis project Ga0315915, IMG submission 207738) | Medicago polymorpha root nodule microbial communities from Los Angeles, California, United States - branched nodules | ecosystem: Host-associated > Plants > Roots > Nodule | place: USA... | reverse complement strand
CAAAAATATTTTACAGGGGGGTAAATCAAAAAAAATATTTTACAGGGGGGAAAACCGAAAATGACTTATATTACAGGGGGGTAAAGACCTATTAACCCTATTTTTTACTAAGGTATCAACATTATTACAAGCTTCAAGGTCACCTTGAATATCTGCATGGTCGGAATGAGAAGATTGAGACCCATCATCATCTTCAAACAAACATGCATCCTCCCCCCAATTAAAGCCACATTCCTCAATAATCTTAACTTCCACTAACACACCATCTATCAATACCTTATAAACAATATTTACAACCTCTAGATTGGATGTTGCAATCAGCACTCGAGCATAATCAAATCTTCCTTTATCCAAAGTGCAACTATTCGTGTGCAAATAACGACCACAATCAAGAACATATATTTTAACAAATAATTCATTCAATGCATGTAAAGGTATACCATACAATCTCAACCATGCATCCCTTTGAAAAGGCACCACCTTCTTTTCCCATCTCACAAGGTTTAAGAAGAAATGATAAAAAAAACTCTTTTGCATCACCAACTATTTTCATAACACCTGTCTTAGATAAACTGTGAATAAAAACTTTATCCTCTCCCAAAGGTATGATATCGATATCTTTGAAACCCGCATCCTCAATTCTACTTTGAACCAACAAAATAGCCTCCCTATTAATCACCGTATCCACCAATCCCTTGCGGCCCACTGAAAATAATATCCTTTAGACCCATACATTTGCGCCAACTTCTTAGTTATAGGTCGTCTTAAATTGTGACACCTGAGCATCCCCCTTCGCCTTCACCACTTCCTTCGCCCCTCCATCCTTCATAACCAACACGTCAACCTCACCCAAAATTTCATTCCCATTATCACCTCTAGCCAAACCACCGCCTCACCCACCCTCACCTCCTCCATGTCTACATCTCCCTTACATACCAATTCAACCTTTGAACCCACACCTTCCCCACCATGCAAACTCGAGTTCACACTTTTTTTCTCCATCACCAACTTACTTCTTCCTCTTAGAACCTTTCAATGTTTTTTAAACTCCCTTCCTTTTCTACAATCGTTCTCCCCTTCTTACCATCACCATCACCCTCCCCCTCACTCTCCCTTTTCCCCTTCGGAGTTGCATGCCTATCAAACCTGACCAATTTTACCCGAACATGGAACTAAACAAAGCAAACATCATTCACCGCTCTCAACAGTTTATTAATATCATGGACTTTGAAATATCTCACAAAACCATACACTTCTCCATTAACCTTCCGTTTTCTAGGAACAAACACATCCTCATGTATTCCAAACACTTCAAAACCTTTCTTAAAATAAAGATGCGGTATCTATGCCGGAAAGTTTTTAAAATAGAGAGTAACGAACCGAGCGGAACCTCCCGCCTGTCCATGGAAGCCGCACGCAAATCACCATCTTCCTCCCCGCGTGACCACCGAACCGTTGAATGATGATGACCACTCTCCCTAGAACGCGGCCTAGCTAAAAACCGATGCCTAAAATACCAATCATCCCATGAAACATCCTAATTCTAGACTGTCGTAACCCATAGCCATCTTTGCCTCCTTGCGGCAAGCTCTTCCGCTGTCTGTCCTGACCTCGATCAACTTGGCGCATCGCTTTCCGACGTTGCGGTATCACATCAAACCCCCCCCCGACACCCTACTTGTACGCCTTTCTCCCCTAAAAACATCCTTTCCGACGAAAAAGAGTACTGGTACATTGCCCTAGACAATGCCTAGAGCTGCTGCCTCTCTCTCCGTGTTTAAAAAAGTATATTCCTTTTGTAGTTTAAATAAGTGGTTATAATTTTTTTTAAATAATAACATCGTATTAAAAGTTGTGACATCTTACTATACCCTGATTTCCATTACATCCAACATACTATAAAGTAATTAAATTTAAGTATACACTTTGAAATCCATAACTTTATTTTTCAATTTTTGAAACATTGAAATCTATATAAAAAAAAAATGTAGTGGCATGAAACTGGAATGCTGATGTTATGCTCTTGATTTGATGATTTAATCACCTTGTGTGTATAATTTGCTATCTAACTTGGTCTGCAACTCTTAAAAAAATAAAAAAACTTGGCCTACAATCCTTAGTTCCGCTTTCTTTTTTAAGTCTCTCTCATTCACTCTAATTTTCATTGGGTGATTAATAATCAAATAATTAATCTCCAAATAGCTTTTTTGCCTTGTCTAAGTAAAAGTTTGAATAGTTCCTATCCTGCATCCTTTTCACTCCTTTCACATTCACAACTCTCTCACCATTCACTTTGAGTTTGACCCGTTGCCAGCCACCGGCAACTCTTTTCTTTCTATTCCAATGCCTACCCCACTTTGCACTCTCTAGACTCTAGAGGATCTTCATCTTCTTTACTTAATTTAACACCTCTCTCTCCTTCTCAACGCAAACATAACCTTTAATAAATCCTCCATCCGTTCCACAATAATTATTATATTAAGTTATTTTATCTACATTAAATATATTTTTTAAATAAAAATGAGTTTAAAAAAAGAATCACACGAATTAATGAAAAAATTACAAGTGAATGAAAGAGAATAAAATTTTAACAAATTAACATTATTATTAATTAAAGAATGACGTACGTAAAATTAATTAAAGTGTACAATTATTATTTTTTGAATGACAAATATTAATAGTTAATTGTTAAATTAATATTTACTATTTCGTTTGAATTTGAATATAAGACTTTTAACTTCCTTAACCTTTAATATAAATCAGTTGAATTCCCTAAAAAAAAATTAAATCAGTTGAATTATCTAACATCCAATTAAAGTGTACAATTATAATAATCACTCTTAAACTAAAACTTACCATCTTTGTCGAGTAATATTTTTACAAATGTGATAATTATGATGCCATTAAATGTGTATATATATATAAATATAAATAATACTTTATGTCCTTTCTTTTCCTTCCTTTCCTTTCTATCTATCCCTTTCTCACTTTTGCTTCCTTCTTCTCAAATGAAACCCTAATTCAAACACACCCCACTTGGCCTTTTTGTAATTTACCTCTCTAGGCTTTTCATCCTTTTTCCTTTCTTTCAACCTTCATGACCTCTTCCCTAGCCAATTTTATCATATCATAAACAAGATCTATTTCCCTATGTGTGTATTCTTTCTCTTCTTTTCATAGAAAACACCCTTTTTCTCCAACTGAAAGACAGTCTAGGAAAAGATCTCTGCTTCCATTGCAGATCACTAAATCAAGGATTCCATCAAAAGATATGGTTCTCTTTACAAAAGGGTGTTCTTAGAATTAGAAAAATCCATATCTTCTTTATCAAACTCTGCAACACCACTAATCCAAGGTCTTATTTTCAATACCTTTTTAGCACTTTATTTTTGCTTTCTTTAGTTTTTTGTTTTGTTCCCTACTTTTGCTTAATTTACAAGCTATGGATTCTGGCAATAGTGGAAGTATTTCTTCTAGTGGAGATGAAGAATATGATTCAAGAAATCATCAAACACTTCTCCCTTCAAACTTCTTCAATCAACAACCTACCCTTCAATTTGGTTCCATCTCACACAATCCACAATCACCCTTGCAGTCATTTAATCCTAGCTCCACCCCCATTTCTTTGTTTGATCTTTCACCAAACTACCTTCAAAGTCTCTCTCAATCTCAACAAAACACAAACCCTTTTCCAAATTTACACCCTCAAAATTCTCAACAAGGAGTTTCATTATCATCATTATCATCTCAACAACACATAAACCAATGTTTGTTAACAACTCCTCATCAAGGTCAAGCTCAAGCTCTTGGAGTTCATGATGACAACAACAATGCAAGAGCATCACTTTCATCATCATTACCAGCGGCAACAACAACAACAAACAATGCAGCAAGAAACTCAAAGAAGAGAACAAGAGCTTCAAGAAGAGCACCTACAACAGTTCTAACAACCGACACTTCGAACTTTAGAGCCATGGTTCAAGAATTCACCGGTATCCCTGCACCGCCTTTTTCAGGTTCTTCTTACTCTCGTCGTCTTGATCTTCTCACTTCCTCATCTTCTTTAAGATCAAATAATTCCTCTCACTTTGATACATCAAGTTCTTTTTACCCTCTTCGCCCTTCACCACAAAAACTTCATCATCATAACCATCCAAATCCATTGCTTTTATCTTCATCATCATCACATAACATGGTTGATGCAAATGTTAACAATAATTATGAACTACCATCAGATTTGGGTTTACCTTATACACATCATCATCAACATAACTTCATGCTTAGTATGCAAAATCAACAACCTATTCATACATTCAACAACCCTTCATCTTCACAACAGTTTCATCCTTTTAGTAATATAGGAGGGCTTGGTGCAAAGTCACAACAACAGCAAGGAAGTTTATCAGTAAATTCTCTAGAAGATCTAGGGGTGAATCAAGGACAAGGTGTTAATCCACATCTTGGTGTGAATCATGGTCATGATGATGATTATGGTGGTGGTAAAATTGTTGGTTCTTCTTCTTCAGGTGGTGGTGGGGGTGTAGGTAGCAACTGTAAGATTAACTTTTCAGGTTCTGCATCAACCACGTTGAACCATGACAAGACAATGGAGAATAATAATGATAATAGTAATAATAATAATAATAGAGGAGAAGGTGGTGGCGTTGATTCGTGGATTTGTTCTTCTGATTAGGAATATTTTGTGAGATTGATGAGACTAAACCGGTACAGAAAACTTGTTATCATTACATGGTGGAATATGATGCTGCAATGAATATTAAGATCATGATGATGATGATGATAATATTGATGATGATGATGATGATAGTGGGTCTTGTTGGTGGTTACAATTTGCAGCTAACAATTCTTCTTTCTTTTTTTTTTCTTTATCATTTTTTGCTTTTTATTTTAAATATATAACTAGTCATTATTATGAAATCAAATATTTAATCATGTATGTTAGATTTGTATATTTTTTTTTAATTAAATACTACTTTTTTGTTTCTACTTGATGACCAAATGATCTTTAATGTTATATGTATGATTGTTTATATGATTAGCATTTTAATAACTCTATATCAAGAGTAAGAGTAACCTAATTGTGATGAGGATGATGATGATTTTTATTTTAGCCTATATTATAGCCTATATATAGCAAGATATTATTGTTATTATTGAGACAAAACTCATTGGGAACCATAATATGTCCAAATAGTTTAATGCTAAAGCGAATATGCGGCTAAAATTTCCATTAGTAAGAAAAATTGTTCCTCGTACGAACACTTGTCTAGTGCTTGCCTGCTATATATGAGAAAACATTGAACAGCATAATATTCATACATATATACATAAATTTATTTATTTATAATGAAATAAGTCGGTGAGTGTGGTCGAACGATGCTATCAACTATGGAGAATCATCTATTAAAAACTTAAAAGCATATAAATATCATCAACAATATGGTGTGGAATTTCATCAAATAAAAATAAAAATATGGTGTGACATGGTTGAGTGATAATTATATCCTAAAATATATGACCAAAGACTCAATCTCTTTACACAGAGAAGAAAAAGAACACCGGTCTTCTGTCAAAAAAAAAAACAAGAACACCGGTCCTTTAAATAAATATATATGTATTATTATTGTTTGGTTTTTATTTTTGGTCAAACTTCGAATTATATGATTTTCTTCATCTTCCAAAAAAAAGCAAAAATATTCTATATATTTCATGAGACTAGTCTTTTGGCATAGGCACGTGAAAAAGAAAAATTGAAAGAGAAGTTGTGTTTGAATTTTACAATGTAGGTTGGGCGCAAACTCTCATTCTTTGTTGTCCAAATGTGCAACGTATTTAGGTTTCTGAAGGCTTAACATTTTTTTGTCGTTGTCTTTCATTATGCTCTCTTTTTACTATATACGTCTTCCATGTCCTTCGAATATGAACTGATCTTTCAATTTTGTTGAATGTTAATTAATCATACAATAATTGTATTCTATTTAATTTGATGTAAGACATCTGAATAATAATGGTACAAAACTATAGTTTCCGTAAATATTGTACTACGAGTTACGTGATATGGTTTATTAAGCTAAGTAGGTATGTGTCTTGGATATTTATCATAAATGCTTATGGGTCACTAGGTGTTAGATTGATGCTACGTACAGTTAACTTTTCCTTACAAATCATAACTTAAAATTAATATCCTTAAAAAAAATCTTAAAATTAATAATTTTTTATTGTTTCGAAGATATTTACGAATTTTCCTTTTTAGATTGTACTTTTATTGTTTCTACTATGTATGTATATCAGCTACTTGTCTCCCCAGTAACAATTAAGAAATTCTGGTAGTGGCTTTGCCGCAAAGCAGTTTTTTATCGGCTTATTACTATAGTATTGAGTTATTTAATAACTCTTGGCTTTTGGCTTTGTGCTTTTATTTTTCTTTTCTGGTTAATCTCACGTGGTTGATTTTGTTTATTGGCTAAATGTCATTGTTTGTTTGATTGGCTATACTACTCTTTGTTTCTTTCATTCTCTCTTTATGTTTAATAGTCTTCTTTGTGCCTTTGTGGAAATTTCCATATTTCGTCGCAGTAAACAAAGTATACAATAAATATATATATGTGTGTGTGTTGTTTTTCTTTTTTAGGGGTCGTACGTGTTTGTGTTAGTACTTACTATATCCGTTTCTTGATTTTCATTTTGTCTTACTTTTCAAACAACGAATGATATTTTCTTGTGGAGCAATTGATGGCAAGATTAGTGGCTTCTTTTACGTGGTACAATCATACAACTTCTAATCAATTGATTTTTTTTTTTATAAACAAAATAACATTAATGGAAGTACAAGGGATACTTCAAACCTATTACAATACATCACAAGAATGTTTACCGTTTTGAAAATATATCAAAGGGTTATTCCACCAATTTGCAAAATGAATTCTAGAAACAAACCAAGACAAAGATATAGTTTTGATGCAATTCTAGAGTTTCTCATCCAAAGATCGTCCTGATCTTGGTTCATCAATCAAGATAACAAAAATAAAAATCTGATTTTTTCAAATTGGTGTAACTTTAGCATGTATACAAATTGTTTAACTTCTTTGTTTGTAATGGATTTTCATTACCCCTTTACTTACTTTCATAAAATTTTCTTATAAAAGGATAAAAATAAAACTTCTCTACCTTATTGTAAAGGGTTTGATTCAGATTATTAACGGAGATTAGGATTCGAATTCGAATCCTCTCTATCTCTTATTAGACCTAATGCAAATATATTAATAAATTATGAAATAAGGATTATATCTAAGTGGTTAGTTCGTGAGACAGAATCCCTCCATATGTTATGTTGCTCCTCATCACCCTAAAGGTCATATGTGCATTAAGGTAAAGGGGCGCCACTCCTTTAGATTTCCGTACACATTGATATCATTATTAAAATGGGGACTTACACTCTCACATGTATTTGAAACGAGACAATGTTGAAATTCCAAGATTGTCATATAAAGGAACCACTTTTACTAACGAATTTTAGAAGTTAACCACATACCCTAATTGTCTCTAACTTATTAAAGAGATTAGAATAAAGTTCACATGCATGCAATGGTTTAGACTCAAGTGAGTCATGAGCTTACAACACGGATATATGGTTCAACCACACGAGCTAGGTATGTCACACTCCCTAGCACGTGAACGCATTATAATATGTCATAACTAAATAAAAGCCTTGCATTAATAAAATCCAACAAATAAATAGAGGTTCATCTTAGAACCCTAATCAAAATATGTTTTGTTACTCATGGTAACAATAGACATAATACAAAAGAAATAAAGTATAATTTAAGAACAAAGTGGAGGAGGTCTAAGGCTCCTCCTTGATGCTCCTACCGCTTGCCTCCTCTTGAACCACCAAGTTATGAATGATCATTTTTGTGTGGAATGAGCTCTATTTATTTATATGTATATTTCATGCTAGGTTTGGGTTGGAATTATGGGCTTTTCCCCCAACCCGCAAGGAAAATATAGTAAAAAGCTTTTTTTTTTCTTCGAAACAACACATGCATGGCAGTGTGAAAGATAGCAGTGTGAAAAATGTTACTCACTAGAAGATTCACGATTTGATTTATGTTTTTCTATTTTATTCATGATTTGATTTCTGAAAGTGATTTATGTTACTCACTAGATATTTATTTGTTTCTCCATTGTTCGTATCATTTCTGTTTTATGATTTTTTTTGTTTTCACTTGATTTTTCATGGAAATTGCTATCAAATTAGTTTTTATATAGTTCATTGACACTTTGAATTTGAATCTTATCTATATCTTAGAATTTTGTTGATTGGTTTGTTCATTTTTTACTTTCCTTGAACTCAAGCAGGTAGCAAAGAAATCTGTGTGTTTCTGTGGTGGATTCCGTTAGTTTGACTCTAGAAATTTGTATGTTTCTGTGTTGCTATTTCATTCACGAAGAGTTTAAACTCAAGTAGGATAGTTGATCATAGTTTGACTCTATAAAAGGAGAATGTACGAGATAATATTGTATGATCTCATGTAGTTTGGACGTTATTTATGATTTTTAACATAAATGTATTATTTGTTTTTGACATCTGATTTTGATGTGTGTAGTTGTTGGGTTTTTTTTCTTGTTTTTTAGTGTTGTTGGAATTGATTTTTGATTATGGTTGATTGGTTGTTTATAGATTTTGTTGATAGTTCAAATTGAATGTTATATGTATCTTTGAATATATTTATGTCGTGGATTCAGTTTAAATGGATCATCAAATAGGGCATCAAACAATTATCAAATTGAATAGATGGAGAGTAAGATTTCGAATGACCCTTGTTCATGTCATATGTCTTGTACTTTGTTACCATATGATTAAAATATGTTCTTGAAATAGGATAGTTTATTGTAGTTTGACTATAGAGAAGGATATAGTACGAGATAAGATAATGAAAATAGTTGCTACTGGTGAAGGACGGAAGATAATAAGAATGAGTCCTGAGACTTTCTTGGACTTATGCTCTATATTACAACAAGAGGGTGGTCTTATACCAACATAAAGGGAAATTGTAGAGGAACAAGTTGCTAAAACTCTTTACATTCTAACACTCAATGTTAAAAATAGAGAGATTCAATTCTGGTTTCGACGCTCTTGCGAAGCTACTAGTTGTCATTTTCATCGTGTGCTCTGCTTGATAATTGAGATAGGGCATACCTATATTAAACAACTAGATGGATCATGCATTCCGGTAGAAATTCTTGGAAACAATCGATTTGACCCTTAGTTTAAGGATTGTATTGGAGCAAATGATTGTACACATGTTCGTGTAAAAGCACCATTGGCTGAAGCTTCAAGGTATCATGGTAGAAAAAGTTTTCCATCACAAAATGTGTTGGTCACATGTTCGATTGATCTTAAGTTTACTTATGTTTTGCCTAGATGGGAGGACATTGATTCTAATTCTAGGATATTAAAACAGGCTCTACGCATAACAAATGGTCTCAAAATACTTAAAGGTAGTTAAAACTTATTGTTATGATTTTCTCTTTTTTTCTTATGTATGTTAATAATAATTTCCCCTTTTCTCAACATGAATCCAACATCAAGAATCTAAAACTTACCTTAAAGAAAATAATCATTACTAACATACATAAAAAAAAGAAGAAAAAAAGGGAAAATCATAACAATAAGTTTTAACTACCTTTAGGTATTTTGAGACCATTTGTTCTACGTTGTGCATGTTTTAATATCATAGAATCATAAGCAGTGCTCTCCCATCCAGGCAAAACATAAGTAAACTTAAGATCAAACAAACATGCGACCAACACATTTTGTGTAGGAAAACTTTTCCTACCATGATATCTTGAAGCTTCAACCAATGGTAATTTTACACAAACATGTGTACAATCAATTGATCCAATGCAATCCTTAAAGTAAGGATCAAATCGATTGTTTCCAAGAATTTCTACCAGAATGCGTGATCCATCTGGTTGTAGGGATGGCAACGGGTACCCTATGGGTAAGGTATTACAGTGCCCCTCCCTATACCTTCGTTTGTAAAAAAATTCCCGTACCCGCGCCTGATAATCGTGGGCAACAACTTTAGTGTCCTTCCCCATACCCTCACTTTAACTATGAAAAGACACTAAAAATATCACAATTGAAATAAAACCATGGTCCAAAAGTTTTCAAATCAACTCATAAAATAGTACGAATCGGAGTATTTAGTCCAATAAAAACATCCAAAATATCCCTAAATTTTTTTACACCAATGGGAGGGACCTGTTACTAAATTAAGTAGCTTTTAGGTTTAAGTTTGACTTAAATAGTTAAATAAATTAATTAATTATATACCAAAAATAACTAAATCATTTATCATATTATATAAATATGTATATGCGGGTTGCGCGGCTAGGTAGTATAATACCCTTACATGTGCCCATACCCATTTGAATTTACGGATAATTACCCATTGCAGGTATTTTTTTTGGGTACCCATATGGACTGGGTCCAATTGCCATCCATATCTGATTGTTTGAGATAGGTGCGCCCTATCTCAATTATCGATCGGAGCACACGATGAAAATGACGACTAGTAGGTTCGTCGGAGCGTCGGAACTAGAATTGAATCTCTCTATTTTTAACATTGAGTGTTAGAATGTAAAGAATTTTAGCAAATTCTTCCTCTACAGTTACCCTTTGTGTTTGTATAGGACCACCTTCTTGTTGTATATAGAGCATAAGTTCAAAAAGGCATTAGGACTCATTTTTATTATCTTCCGACCTTCACTAGTAGCAATTATTTTCATTATCATATCTCGTACTCTATCCTTCTCTAGAGTCAAACTACGATCAACTATCCTATTTCGAGAACAAATTTTAATCATATAGTAACAAACTACAAGACATATGACATGAACAAGAGTCATTCAAAGTCTTACTCCCCATCTAACCAATTCGATAATTGTTTGACGACCCATTTGATGATCCATTTAAACTGAATCCACCACATAATTATGTACAAAGATACATATAAGATTCAATTTGAAGTGTCAATGAAATATATATTTATATATACAACCAATCAACCATGATCAAAAATCAATTCTAACAACACTAAAAAACAAGAAAAAAAAGCCCAACAACTACACACATCTAAAACAGATGTCAAAAACAAAGAATACATTTATATTATAAAATCATAAATTAATAAAGTATAAACTGCATGAGATCATACAATATTATCTCGTAATCTATCATTCTCTAGAGTCAAACTAATATCAACTATCCTACTTGAGTTCAAATTCTTCATGAATGAAATAGCAACACATAAACACTCAAATTTCTAGAGTCAAACTAACACCATCCACCACAAAAACACACAAATTTCTTTGCTATCTACTTGAGTTCAAGGAAAGTACAAAATGAACTAACCAATCAACAACATTCAAAGATATAGATAAGATTCAAATTCAAAGTGTCAATGAACTATATAAAAACTAGTTTGATAGCGGTATCCATGAAAAATCATGTGAAAACACAAAAATCATAAAATATAAATGATAAGAACAATGGAGAAACAAATCAACATCTAGTGAGTAACATAAATCACTCTCATAAATCAACTCATGAATGAAATACAAAAACAATAATCAAATCGTGAATCAAACCGAAAATCTGAAATCAAATCGTGAATGAAAAAGCAACATAAAAAACTAAACGTGAATCAAATAAAAAAAGAAAGGAAAATTGGAAAAGAATAATGGAGAGTTTGAGATCGATACCAGAAGAAAGAGGATCAAGAGAGATGATGGAATCTCCGTTGTTCACCTCCGTTCACCTTGTGTTGCCACCGTTCGCCGTTGTTGTCATTGTTATGGTGAGAGCGATCGAGAGAGAATGCGCGAATTGGAAAAGAGGAACATGTTGATATTGTGAATGAGGCGTGCTAACTATCTGAATTGGGTTTGGCCCATAATTAGAATTTTGGATTATTATGAGGGCAAAATTGTCAATTTATATGTTTAACCCCTCAAAACCCTCCGATATGGGGGACTCTAAAACTGGACCAAATGGAGCCCTTTAAAACCCCCAAAACCTTTCCCTGGTTTTTTTTTTAATCTTTCAAACCAAAAGTTATCTCTCCATAAGCCTTTCCCTCCTCTCCTCTCCCCTCCAAAACCCAACTCCCAAACAATGTCTTAAGCTTCATTCAGCCCAAAAAAAACAAGTTACTTAGCTTAATCTAGATGGATAATGACATGTTGACAAAGAGTTACTTTTATATGTTTGGTTGCTAACTTACTTTTGTTTTATACCTTAATTACGTTACAATGTTGTTTTCTTTCAAAAAGTGATACTTTTCTCCAAACGTGAAAATGTATTTGACTACATTATCAAAGAAAAATGTATTTAAATATAACCGGTACAAAATAACGCCACTGCTTCATTATGAATAGAAACATACATTGACCTGGTTTAATTTTCGATTAGGTGAACTTTCATTAGACAAATTTTCGTTATTTCAAAATAAAAATTTGGATGAAATTCCGTAGAATCACCATATTAGAAAACTACCGGACTATTCCATTGCAACTCTTCTTTCTTCAATAAAAGATAATCAAGTAGTTATATTTCTTTTGAAAAGACAAAAATATATTAAAATGGTCTAAACTATGCACCGGTAGTTAATAAGTTATTGGGCATGAGCTATTTAGCTTTTATGTTTAAGTTAGTAGTCACAATTGATGTGCATATTAAGCAAGTGTACCAAATTAGTTATCGAGTAATAAAGTGATAAGTAGAGTATCATATCCATATGGATTGTTGTTTCGTCTAAGCAGCTCGCATTACTTATTTTAAGTTGACGATATAAAATAAAAGAGTTAAGGGTTAGAGATTGCAATTTTTATTTGTTTGCAACAGAGCAAGTTACCTGTTTTGGTTGCAGAAAAGTAAACTGCAGTTAGGATTCTTAGAATCCCCCCTATTTATTTGTTGGATATTAAATAACAGTCATGTCGCGTTTATTTATCTTTAGTAGACTATATAAGTGATGAGGTCGTTGGGACATTCTAACCTGATCAATTGTCAAGCTGCACCTGCTGATCGCACGATAATCCTTATGTGCAGGGTCTATGCTATCTCGGTTGATTTCGGTCTATCCCTCCAATGTTTGGTTGCACCTGCAGGTCATACGGTGATCCTTACATGTGAGGTCTTACCACCTCAACGGTAATTGAAACATAAACTTTATATTGGCATTCCTAACTTTCCAAAGGCAATGAAGGCCAATGTTTCTAAAGGGGTTTCCATTTATGAATCTTAGGACACTCATAACACACTCTCTCTCTCTCTCGTTCCTGGGAGCCCCTGGCCTTCACGTTGGTTTCTTCCTTCGGCACACCGCTCTGCTTTAGGCAACGGTACTGTCCAGAAACTCTCTAGGTGATATAGTCTTCTCCTGATCTGATAATAATTTCCCCTTGATCCACATTTATTATAGCCCGGGTAGTGGCGAGAAAAGATCTCCCTAAGATCATTTGAACTCTATCTAATCTCTTCATTTCCATAACTACTACCTCGATAGGGAAAGTGAATCCATCAATGTTAATATCCACAATCTCTATTACACCTTCATCATTTTTGAGAGAACCATGAGTAAGTCATATTCTTACTTCGCAAGGTTTCAACTCTAGTGATAGTAACATCATATTTGCGCTAGACCCGAGGTCACACATCACTTCTCCAGCATAGAATCCCTTAATGGTAACTGGTATGCTAAAGCATTCGGGGTCTTCATTTTTCTTTGGAGATTCGCCTTCATGTTTCTTACGATCTTCTTTGGTAACAGCTACCATCTTATCATAAAGTGGTTTACCGGTTGGTGAGAATAAGTAATCCAAAAGCTCTTGCAGCATTGATTCTTGGTCACTTTCTTGGTTTGTAGTATAATGCTGAAACTGGACCATTCCTTAACCATTTGCTTCAATGCTTTTATGACCTTGCTTTCAGTTATCAGATGATCAATTTCCTTCTTTTCATCCTTTTCCACTTCCATCATTTTGCAAGTTTCATTCCTAGGATTATCTAGAGTTGTTCCACAAAATCCTGTTCTTGTAACATTTGCAACTTCAGTAGACAGTTATCTCATCTGCACTTCCATATTCTTCATAGCTACTTCGTTCCTCTTTTGAATTTCTTCCATCTCCTTGGCCAGTCTTTCGAGTTGTCACTGAGTGTTGTTTATGCCTTGAAAGAACATCTTCTAGATTTTTCCTAGGTTGTTGATGCAGAGTTCCTTGGGGGGCGTTTTGTCTGCCCAACCTTGTAGAACATTGTTGCTTCGGTATGAAAATTTAGGATGTTCTGCCCAACCTGGATTGTAAGTTTTCAAGTATGGATTCCTCTGCTGCCTAGAATAATTTCGCATATACTTCACCTTCTCTTCTCAAAACCCCAAACTTGCAGGTATGCATGCACCACTTTAATAAGCTTGCTTAGAGAAGTCACATATGGATTTTGCAGATAGTTGTGCAACTTTACGAGCTTCTAACCTTTTTGCTAATGTTTCGATTTGGACGTTAAGAAGTTTGTTACTAGCAAGTAAATCATCCTGAATGTTTAGATCTATCATGCCTTTCTTTTTTGGGGTAGCCTCTTCCTCGATGTGTCCCGGATATTAATTCAGAGACATGTTGTCAATCAACTCTTGTACCTCAACAATTGTTTTAATTTTCATGGTTCCTCCTGCAGAAGCATCTAGTAACATCTGAGTCTCTAGTATTAGTCCTGTAGTGAAGGCTGGCATGATATCCATTTTTGACAACTTATTACTAGGACACCTCTTTAGTAGTAGCTTGAACCTCTCCTATGCATCATAAAGTACTTCACCCTCTTGTTGCTTGAAGCTGAAAATCTCCGTCTTCCGCGCCAAGTATTTTCCAGTTGGGAAATACCTGTCTAAGAACTCCCTCTTGAGCTGATAGCATGTCTCGATCGTACCACTTGGTAGCATGTCCAGCTAATCATTTTCCCTTCTGGTTAGAGAATACTCAAACAACCTGAGTCGTTTGTCGGATTTTCTGACACCCCAACAGGATTGATTGTGCTGCAGACATCCAGAAAGTGTGTCTAGTGAGCGTTGCAATCTTTCGACTCCTTACTTGAAAATTGGTTAGATTTCAAATGCAATATTACATTGTTCTTGATGTCAAACACCACCAGGTTTTCTAGTTGGAACCCAAGTGATTGTTCCTCCAAATTGTCCAGTCTCCCATAGTCTCCTAAGATAATGCAATGTTCCTATCCCATTTTTGACTCGTCTAATGAATAGTCGTGAATTGAGATTGTTTCTGGTTGTTCTGTCATTTCCCTTGCAATTTCAGCTGCTTTCCGAAGTGCTCGTTCAATTTTGTTTATGAGTGGATCAAATTACAAAATACTTGTTTTGTTATTATGCATATAACAAACTACACAAAGTTCTTAGTAGGACAAAGTCAACTGGAATAATATTTTTAGTATTTTTTAAATTTGTGAATTTGTTGTGGTCTACAAATCAATTTACATACATTCTGCATAACTCGTTTCCCTAGACGTCGGTGTTGTAGAATTTTATAAATGAATTGCGGCCCATTTTCCGACTTGGAAACACTGATTTATACTATAAAAACCTAACTGGCGAAGTACTACTCCCATGATCAACTCTTTCAGCCTAAGGGAATCGCTCTTGAGCTTGAAATCGTGTTTTCCCGCCTTGAATACTTTATTTAGACGTGATCGCTCTTTCAGCCTTGCTCTGCCGAACTGCTGACTATGCGTGCTAGGCTTGCCATCCTGTTGAAATCCTCAACTTGAAATGAGAAAGCCTTCAATTCCTGCAAAGTTAAAGGTCAAACAAAAATTGACCATATTAAATGAGCCTGTCAAAATTACAGGCTAACAAGATGCCCCCCAAAAATTGTCAAGAAAGAAGAAGATTTGTATTTTTGAAATTACTTCACGTGATCTTTATATTCCTCAAGATGACCTTCTCGACGCGCTTCCGATCTTTAGCAAGAAACTCTCTTAAGATAATACCTCAAATGGTGCGTTGTCCAAACAACAACCTCCCACTACTTTGGAACTGCCTTATATATGGCGGTTATTGGTTCAATTTCGCTTCCTAGAATCGGAAGACTATTGACTTCCTTTCTTTGTTAGGATCTAATAATTATTGCCGAATACGTATTACAAATGGTTTTGTATCCATTTTTCGACATCTTTGTACTTTGGCCCATTAGTTGGCTTTTGATCAAAATAAAACATGTCACTTTGACTTTCCATGTCTTTGTTGTCATAATTAGGCTATGTAAACAATTATTACTTCTTGGCGTTAACTTCGTTTTTGTTTCGTACGCCAAGTTTCCTTTGTCTCAATTGCGACTACTCCTGTATTATTTTGACTTCCTGCAGCACATGCTTATATCTCTTCAGATATTTGCCATTTATCTTGAAAATCCTCTTAATGGGAGCCAATTCTTCGATCTCGTAGGCACCATTGGAAAATACTTTTATTACTTCGAATGGTCCTTCCCATTGAGGTGACCATTTACCCAAGACTCTATCTTTTTTATTCATAGGTAACATTACCTTCCAAACCAAATGTCCAATGTTAAAAGACTTTGGCTTTACCTTTTTATTATAAGCCTTGACGATGCGCTCTTTTTGTCTTACAAGTGTCTCCAACGTCGTCAACCTTTCTTCATCTAAATCAACCATTTCATCTATCATCATGTCCCAATAGTGATCTGATGGGATTTCCATTTGTCTATGAACCCTGGCTGACTGTAGATAAACTTCTACGGGTAAGACTACATCATGCCCAAACACTAAGCGAAACAGTGTGGAATTCGTTGATTGTTTGGGAGATGTTCGACAAGCCCAAAGTGCTTGGTCTAACGCAACATGCAAATTTCTGGGTCTGCCCTCCATCCGTTTCTTAATTAAGTCAATCATAGTTTTGTTGGCTGCCTCGACCTGTCCATTTGCTTGGGCGTAATACGGTGTCGACGTGAGTAAGTTAAAACCCGTTTGGTCGGCAAAATCAACCATTTTCCGACCAATGAACGTTGACCCTTGGTCTGTAGTTATAGTTTCAGGCACCCCAAACCTATACACGACGTGGTTCTGAATGAAAATAATTACGGCCTTTTGGTCGACTTTGGGTAAATGGACAACTTGAATCCACTTGGTGAAGCAATCAATCCCAACCAAAATTAAATGATGGCCTTTAGATGAACTTGGACGAATTTCGCCAATTACGTCTAAAGCCCAACCTCTGAATGCCCAAGGTTTTATTATAGAGTGCAACTCGCTCGCCGGTACATGTTGAATTCCCGCGTGTTTTTGCCACTCTTGGCACCCTTTTGCAAACTCAATACAATCCTTGTCGAAACATTAGCCATTTCATTCTATGAACTGCTTGGTGAGAGCCACATGCTCCACTGTGAACAGTAAAAATGGCTACAAAAGCCTCATTTTTATTAAGACATCTGAGCAGCACTCCTTCGGCTATTTTCTTAAACAACTCATTCCCAATAATCACATAGCTCAAGGCTCTGTATTTAATCTTTCGACTAACTGTGCCTGATGGATTCTCTAAATAGTCAACAATTGGCTTCCTCCAATCGTTGTTTGATAGACTGTCAAGGCAAAAATTTCTAAGCTATCAAAAATTTTAGGGTAAGAGTATAGATTATAAAGATCTAGCTCCTTTCCTACCCTTAAGGTTTTGTCATGGAAAATCCCGTCAAAGGACACTCAGTAGGAACCAATTTATCCTTGATCTGGATTAATTCTTACAATTTCTGTGTAGAAATTTTATCTCATGAAGTAACTTATGCCAGGTCATTTGCCACTTGGTTTTCAATTCTAGGCACGTGTTGAAGACTAACAGACTCTAAATTGCTTAATAAAGAATTAGCAGAAACAAAGTATGAAAGTAAATTCTCACTTATGCATTCGTACTCCTTCGTTAGCTGCTTCACCACCAATTATGAGTTTCCCTTTATCACCACGTTCTTTGCCCCCAGGCCTAGTAGAATTTCCGATCCTACTATTAAGGTTTCGTATTCAACCTCATTATCAGAGCAAAAATCCTTAATTTTGTACTTGAACTTCGTTGGTATGTTCAACGGGGATAATATGAAAATACCAACTCCAGTTCCATTTTTATGGCTGGAAACATCAAAGTACAAAGTCCAAGGTTGGTTTTCCACATAACCTTGTGTTGCTTCGTCCAAATAATGGTCAACTATGAAGTCAGCAACGATCTGCCCTTTTATAGCTTTCAAAGGCTGGTAATTCAATGAGAATTCGGACAGAGCTAAAGCCCATTTTCCAACTCTACTATGTAGAATCGGCTTCGAGAGCATATTTTCACAACATCGAAGTATGAGTGAACATAGACAACTATGGGTTTTATGTACTGCTGAAGCTTGGAACACGAAAAGTACAGACACAAACATAGTTTCTCAGCGGGACTATATCTAGTCTCGGCATCGTTCAAGATTCGACTTAGGTAGTATATGGCCCTTTCAACGCCATTTTCGTCTTCTTGAGCTAGCATGCTACCTATCATCGAATCAGATGCAGAAATGCACAACTTCATACTTTTGTTCCTGATTCGAGGTAATAAAACTGGAGGTTTTATCACATAACTTTTGATTATGTCAAAAGATTGTTGATGTTCCTGCCCCTAGTAGAAATTATCCTCTTTCTTCAATCGAAGCAGTGGTGAAAAAACCTGTGTTTTACCACTTAAGTTGGAAATGAATCTCCTTAAGAAATTCCTCTTTCACAACAACGATTGAAGCTACTTTTTTTTCGATAGAGGTTAAGTCTCTAAAATTTCATTAGTTTTATTCTCATTTATCTCGATTCCTTTCTTATGCACGACAAACCTTAAGAAGCCGCTTGCAAGTACTCCAAAGGAGCACTTTAATGGATTCATTTTTAATCCATATTTTCTCATTCTTTCAAATGATAACTGAAGATGCTCTAAGTGGTCTTCTTCTGACGAAGACTTTACCACAATGTCATCGATGTAAACTTGCATGAATTCATCAATAAAATCCTAGAACATCGAATTCATTGATCTTTGGTATGTTGCTCATGCATTCCTTAAACCAAAAGGAATTACCACCCATTTGTATGTACCTAGAGCTCTTGGGCATCAAAAAGCAGTCTTCGACACATCCTCTTCGGCAATAAAGATCTTATTGTACCCAGAGAAGTCATCGAGTATACTTAGATATTTGAATCTTGCTGCAGAATCGACGAGCATTTCTGCTATCGGCATTGGGTATTCATCTTTTGGTGTCGCCTTGTTCAAACCTCTAAAGCCTATCAAACTCTGAGAGACCCGTTTTTCTTGAGCACAGGAACTATGTTCGCTAGCCATTCGACATATCTTGCAGTTCAGATAAATTTTCTTTTGAGGAGCCTTTCAATCTCTTCCTTGATCTTTGACATTACTTGAGGCGTGAATCTTCTAGGAAGTTGCTTGATTGGCTTCTTGTCTGGTCGGATTGGTAGTTTCAACTCTACCACGCTTCTGCTCAATCCTAGCATTTCACTGTAATCCCAGGCAAAGCAATCCTTGTACTTCCTTAGTAGTACCGTTACTCGAATTTTGAAGTCTGGACCAATTTTAGAACTTACGTAAGTTGGCCTCTTGACTGATCCATCTCCTAAATCAATTTCTTCTAATGGATCTTGTGCTTGAATCTTTTTGTTCTCGAGAGACGGATCCTTCTCAAATCCTAAAGGTTCATCGTCGAAGACACAATCGAGTTTTTGGCCTTCAACCATCATTTATTTGGGTTCTTCAGTGAATGTTCTGAAGGTGCCCTTCTCGATGGTTCCTACAACCATCTTTTGTTGTAATTGAGGTTCTAAGGCTCTCTTGATCTCATTCTCAGCCAGGTAAGCAACGATCCTATTCCATGTGTTTTGTTCAGGCATGATATCCGATACCAATTTTTCGTCGGATTGAAATTCTATAACGAAATCCTCGTTGTCTTCTGGATTTCTGACAATGCCCACCATCTGACATTCTGCAACATTAGCTTTTTCTTCGACCATATTGCAATCTGCAATGTCAGTATACATCATACTCGCATCTTTCGAAGGATCAGAGCCTACTTGCATTTGAGGCTTTAGTTTGTCTCCAAACTTCAATCTGCCTTCATTAAGACCTTTCTGAACCAAATCCCTGAAAAGGGAACATCGTGAGATTTTATGTCCCAAATAATTATGATATTTACAAAAACCTCTTTTCTGACGCTGCTATAGTGGTGGGATTTTTAAATTCTTAGGTACTACCACTTGACCATTAGAAACGAAGAGATCATAAATCTCATCGCATTTGGTTACGTCAAACGTATATGTTTTGGGAACATATCTTTCATTGCTTGCTTCGACATAATTATTCCCATCTGAGGGCCTTAACGATTTACGCGTATAAGGAGACCCTGGTCTTAGTTTAGCAATGTCAAGCTCCTTTGATTCGACATCGCCAAAAGTTATGTCGAATTCTTGATTGCTTTCATCTGATTCGATATAAGCAACCTTTTCTCTTTTGTGATATTTCTGAGTTCTGGCTTTCTCAGCCTTTAGTCTTTTGACATGTCGGACTCTATCGGCCAGTTGGGCCATATCTCTCAAGTGTTGAGTGTCTAGTTTCTTCCTGATGGAATAATCTATGCCACCAGCGGCCATTTCGACTAACTTATGTTCAGGCACTTGAGTGAAACATCATTCCTTTAAAAATATGAATCTATTGAGTTAATTATCAATGGATTCAGTGGAATTCCTCTTGACACTCGCCAATTCTTTTATACTTATCTTAGATTGGCACATGTAAAATTGCTCATGGAATAACCTCTCTAATTGAGTCCAATATTGGATCGAATGTGGTGTAAAAGTAGTAAACCACGTGAAGGCATTCTTTGTTAAAGAATTTGGAAAGTATTTCAACCTCAAATTCTCATCATTTTCTAGATCTCCTGCCTCTGTCAAATGTCGTGTGATATGTTCGACAATGGACTCACTGATATCACCTATAAATTTGGTGAACTTAGGAATTTTGTAACCCATAGGAAGTTCAGACTGTAATACCAATTCCGACAAAGGAGAAACAAAGTTTGGCCTATGTAGGCCAATATTTAAAGCATTTTGAGCTATTATATTTTCGACCAAATTGGTTATATTGTTGTGTGCTCCTATGTTCTGTTGTTGGACATTCCTAACAACTTCATCGGCATTATTATTTCTATCCACCAGGATCACTTCAGGTTGAGCTTGAATCATTGGTTCGACCAGTTGGGGTTGAGGCATAGGTTGTTGCCTCTGAACCATTGGTTCCACGAACCGCAACAGTTGTTGGTTTTAGACCTGTGGAATAGGTTGATAAACAAATTGTGGAGGTGCAAAGAAATCTGATATCCTCCCCATTTGGGTGGTTAAGGCTTTGTAACTTCGATTTTTGTCTCTTATCAAAGAATTAAACACGGTACCAATTTGCTGTGTTAACAATTTAACCATTTCGTGGTTACTCTCATCCATTTGTTGTCTTAAAAAATTCATCGAATCTGTTGTTAAAGGTGGTAGAGTATTTCGACCAAAAATGCTAGAACTTGAGGGACTATGTATGTTGTGCATTGTGAACGGATTTGCTTGATCTGCAAATGCAGACACACTATTATGTACATTTGCCATCATTGAAGTTGGCATACCATACAGTTGTTCCCTTGTATTTCTATCATCAAACCTAGGCCTGACTAAAGAAGAACTTAGAATACTGGTGGTTGAAGGAACACTAGCAGTGAATGGGGGTATTACGGTTCCCATTTCTGGTTGTGTCATCGGAGAGGACGTCGAAACGGTTAAGGGAGCGATTACTACCATTTCCGTCTAGACTAGCATAGCCATGGTTGCTCCCAAAGGGGTTGACACGTTTAAATCTCCCAAAGGAGAAGTCGCTTGTAAAGATTGTGCTTGTGAAGATGATTGTGAAGAGGATGAACTGGCACGAGCCATAGATTTACCACTTCTCAAATGCATACACAAACATTTTGGTGGTTGTAGCAATAAAGTTGCCCGGAAATAGTAACGAAATTCTAAAAACGGATCTCACAAGAAGATGGATTTTTGAAAAACAATTTTTTTTTTGAAAAAAGTTTTTGAAAATCAATTGCACTAACAGGGTCCCTCCGGGCTCGCCAATTTGTTTACTGGTGTTTTCGGCAAACTACGGGCTAGTTCTGATTATTACAAGCGAGACCGAACTAGAAATCTCAGAAGCATGTTATGCAAAGGTTTTGATCAAAAAAAGGTCTGAAAAAGGCCGCGAGATCACTCAGGTTACTTAGAGAGCAGGACGAGTTTTGAATTAAAGAAGGCACTGTCTCTCGATAGGTTTGAGATTTCAAGTAAAAGCAAGATAAAATTAAAGGAAAGGGTAAAAGTTTAAACGCATAAACTTAAAGGAAATGTAAAATGCATTACATTAAAAATAAAGGTGGTCTACAAATCAATTTACATACATTCTGTATAACTCGTTTCCCTAGACGTCGGTAGTTTGAGTGTTGTAGAATTTTATAAATGATTTGCGACCCATTTTCCGACTTGGAAACACTTATTTATAGTAAAAAAAAACCTAACTGGCGAAGCACTACTCCAATGATCAACATTTTCTCCAGCTTGGAAAACCGCTTGTCCCCACGTTTCCACTAAGGGAACCGCTCTTGGGCTTGAAATCGTGTTTTCCCGCCTTAAATACTTGATTTCAACGCAACCGCTCTTTCAGCCTTGCTCTGTCGAACTTCTGACTATGCGTGCTAGGCTTGCCAACCTGTCAAAATCCTCAACTTGAAATGAGAAAGCCTTTGATTCCTTCAAAGTTAAAGGTCAAACAAATGTTGACCATATTAAATGAGCCTGTCAAAATTATAGGTTAACAAAGGGTTAGAGATTGCAATTTTTATTTGTTTGCAACAGAGCAAGTTCTCTCTCTCTCTCTCTCTCTCTCTCTCTCTCTCTCTCTCTCTACTTCTAAAAACAGACAACCATATCAGCGTCTACCTTACCAAGGGTTTAAGATAATGGTCTTATTAGGCTCGATTTATTTCCTTCAAGAAGTCACCAGTTTTCTTAATTTCTAACTAGTTACATCCTAGGTTCAACTGATTTTACTAAATATTAGTAATTTCACCTCCTAAGTACTTGCTAATAGGGTCAACGCGTTTTCGATATCTTTCGTTAGTTTCTAATTAATTAATTTCCAGTTAGATAGATATTAGTATACGAGATAAAAATATCAAGATAGTAATATCATTATTAGGCCATGTCACAACCTAAGTACCTAATCTAGGGTTGCGCTACTACATAAATAATTAATCATATTAAAACTTAATAACGAACAAAAAATAAATAAAAAATAAATGACATTAAATTAAATAAATATCCAACAAAATAAGCAGAGGTTTATGTTAGAATACTAACCTAAAAAGATTTAGTTACACATGGTAACTACAAACAAATTACTAAAGATAAAAACATACTCTAGAAAAAACAAGGAGAAGATAGAAACTCCTAAGGAAGCTCCTAGAATTGCCTTCCTCTTGAATTGCTCCAGTTCTGAACGAGAGATTCTGGATGAGGAAGGCTGATATTTATAGTGAGAGTTTCTACCTAGGTTGGCGTTAAAAACACGGGCTTCACCCACAAAAAGCAGGAAAAGACGCTTTCACCCCGTGCATTTTGGATGCACGGGACGCACAACACATGCTCTTGGCTCATGTGAGTGCCCCAGTGGCCATGCCCTAGGCGCGTGGTTGTGTGTTATGGGCCCAAATTCTCTGTTTTTCCGTCGTTTTAGGTGTTTTCTTTCAAATAACTTGCATCGGGGCCTGGGAACATTATTCCTCCCTCTATAAAGTCTAATGAGGCCTCTTGCATCTTCTTTCTTGATCTTCCCAAAGTCTTCACAAATATTTGGATGTTCTTGATTTGCCGATTTGCATGATTTCTTCGTGAATTACTTCAAAAACCCCCTAAAATTGCTATGTTTCGGGAAAACTAGAATTATAGACTCAAATATAAAAAACGTTACAAATGTCCCGAAATCATAGCCATATGCTCCAATACTCCTTTTTGCTGCTAAAACCTACTGAAAATGACTGAAAAACATGATCAGAATAACGTAAGATGATTTGTCATCAATAAGATTGTTATTATATTGAAAACCTAGTTGTCTCATTATTCATTAAAAACCCTAAATTGTTGACAAGCACAAGTAGTGCAAATGAAAGATCGAAAGAAAGAAATTATAAATACATTAGTTTAAAAGACCAAAATAAACCGACTGATGCTCTAAAAAACATTGGTTTGGGCGGGTTGGATTAGATTGACCCGAAAATTCCCACCTCTAGTGACTCATTCAAAGAGTAAACACAAAGCAAACAGTCATAGAGACACAGCTGCTAAAGAAACAACATCTTAAACAAAGAGACTAACCAGTAGGAAGCTAAAAGAACACTCCACAGTGAGCAACTTCACAACAACACTCAAGATATAATCGCGATCAAACATGACAGCCGCCGCAACCACCTAAAACAACTTTCTAAAAGCAATAAGCACCTCCGGGAAACACCAAAAGCAACAAAGTGAAGCGATCGAAACAACTGCAGGAACATCAGATAGAACCGCCATTTTCAGAGTAAAACAATCCCATATATACCTAATTCAGAAACGCTTTACAGCAGCAAGCAATTAAGAGAAAACTTTTTGCAGCAACTATTATCGATCTTTATTTCAAAAACAAAACAGATCAAAAATAACAATATGCTAAATCACCACCCTCCCTCCGAAGAAACAAAATCCAAAAATCATAAACACTCAAAGGGATCCCCTTGTCTAAGACCCTTACCCACGCTGAATTCTTTTGTAGAACTATCGTTGATCAAAACTGACACAAGTGTAGTGCGTAAGCAATCTGATATCCACCCTCTCCATATCATATGAAACCACACGTTCTCTCCATTCATGTTATCAAGATATGTCCAATCCAGTAAGTCAAACGCCTTACAATATTGTTTCTCCACAATGAAGGCATTCAGTGAAGAGATTTCAATCAGAAGAACATAATCCTCCCCTTCGATTGTTGACAAACAGAAAGGAAGTCATTCAATCCCAGCCGCAAAAAACACACCATTAATTTGAGTCATGTTAACACATACCAAAACCAGTAGAATCATGAAGCTAGGATAAGCTTGCATCCACATTACATCTAAGGTAATCAATCACAAGGAGGAGGAAACCAACGAGTAACATAATTCAAAGACATGCGATCACTCTTTTATTTTCTTTTTTCAATCACTCAAATAAGAAATTTCTTTAAAGAGCATGAGAAATTACCTGGTGATTAGAGGTATTGAGATCCTTCCATAATTTATCATTACATTTGAAGCACAAGATACAAATCAATATGAAAAAAATAATCTCCACCTTTTGCATCTACAATATCAAAGAACTTAAAACACACCTTGAAAAAAGATGTAGAATGAGATATAATTGGTAACATGGTGATCAAAAGACCTTGCAACTGGTTCCATACATATATGCTTTCCACACAAGAGAAACAAACATGCCAAATATCTTCCACATTGTGCTCTCAATGTACACACTCATTTTTGGGTGTATCTGACCGGCTAGTTTACAGTGGATTGAACTATATATTTGGTTCAGAAAATATACTTAGAAAATCAAGTTCAAAATCGTTAAATCTCTTAGAATATAGAACAATTAACCTAATCAACAGTTATAATATATATTCTATAAAAAAAAAAAAAACAGTTATAATATATTAAATTATAAATTGCAAGAAATAAGGAGAAAAAAAAAAAACAACAGGATTTATAATGGTTTCCTAAATCATCCTCGTTGTGAGGTATGTCCACTCTTAGAAAAATGTATACCGTCTTTGATTATTATGTTGTTGAAATTACATAGTCAATTACAAATATTCCTTCGACTTATGAATTCAACTGATCCTAAACCTTCTTTGCTAATTAACCACTCCAAAACCTTCTTTGCTAATTAACCCCTCCAAAACCTTCAATATTCAAAACTTCTTGAATTGGATCTTCCAAAGCAATGATGGATCCAGAAATGTTGATTTGCGAGGGCAAGATTTTATATGATAAATAATTATAGAAAGTTTTTAGCAATGCAAAAATGATAGAATAATATATCCTTATCATTGAGCAAAATACTTGAAATTATAAACATTATCCTATTATATATTAGAAAAATCAAAAACACTTTAACATTTACAAATTAAAATTGTTCTTTACGTGTCTTTATTTTTAAAAAGTATGGTAGAAATTATTCAAAATTTCATTTTAAATGGATGTACACATTTGATTTTATAAAATTCATGAACAAAACTTTTTTTAATGGTATAAATTTCCATTTAATAGGGACAATCTATTATTTTAAGAGGGAACAATCAGTAAAATATCAAGACTTAACAAATATAACCGAAATAATAGTGGGGCAATTGCCTCCAATATACTAAACATGGATCTGTGACTGTTCCAAAGCCGTCGAATCTCAAGCAATCATGCACTCCTTCGATCTGCAAGTCCAAGAAATCTTCAATGATACAAACCTTGCTTCAATTTCCTTCAAATTTGATGCATTAAGAAACAATCCCCACAATTACCTTTGAATGATATGGTTTGTTCTTTATTTCATTAAGTCCACCCTAACAATGGTTGATACGTCGAGCTAACGACGTTAGACAAGTGTTGCATGAAAGACAACGCATGGGATTAAAATTTTCAAGTCATTTTTCAATTCCAATCACTTTAAGATTCCTATCAAAAGAATCACTTGCTTGAATTATTGCTAAGTTATAACTTTACTTGTTTTAAACTTGAACTCTTACATCTCTCTAAATTCTCCAACTTCTCTCTAATGTTTTGCTCTAACTTCTCCGCTCCAAAAAAAAAGCATATTTTCACTTCTCATTCTCATCATTCAGAACAATCACTTCTCTTTTTAAAATAATTTTTCACTAATATTTTGAAAGTAGTCTTATTATTAGGGATGGAAGCAGGGACGGATTCAATGTGGAGGCAATAGGGTCAACCGATCCCACTTACCTCCACTTGTTTATTGTATTTTTAACACAAAATTATATATTTATGCAGTTTAACCCCACTCGTATAGTATTATCGTCTTCACATAGTCTATTCATAACACTATAAAAATTACATAATTAAGGAGATTTAGTTGAGAAATCAAAAGAAGTAACTTTTTATAAAAAGTTGTTAATTATTATATCGTCAACACTTTATCGTTGTTCTAAACTCTTATTGATAACATTACATCACTTCTGGTTCTAATTGATATTTGAACCCCAAATTGAGAAAGGGGAATATACTATGGGAGTTGAAAAGCTAAAACTGTGATGAAACGGTGATGACGGTGGATCACGGCGATGATAGCTGCGACCGAGGAAGAAACATCATGGCGGAGGAAACAAGCATCGGTGTGACGGTGATGATGGTAGATCACGGCGATGATAGATGTGATATGACGGTGATGGATACGACAAGCAGAGATGGTTAGGGATTGTATTTTTCATGAACAACAAAGACACAATGGCGGTGGATCACGGCGGAGTGATTTTCATTCACGCTGGCTTTCCTTTACGGTGGCGCTTAAGCAGCGCAAGGGAAGCAGAAAACGTGGGAGGGAGAAGAAGAAGAAGGGTGTACGGTTGAGAAAAAGGGAACAGTGAAATGTTTATTTTTCTTTTTTAATCTCAGACGTTGATTTTTTACATGCCACTTGTCATACACCTAGCACCATAAATGATCATTTGTAACAATTAAACGTAACATTTTGACTTCTAGAGCATTTAAAAGGCAGTTTTTTGACCCAAGTCAACAACTTAAAGGCTAGATCAACATCACTTAATTATTAACTAACAACAGAGGTAGTGGTGAAATAGTTTATCAACTAAAATGACTTACTTGAAACTTTTGAAACTTAATGGACTAACATGGGAATTTTGTCAAACTAAAAGGACCTAATTGAAACCTTCGAAACTTAAATGACTAACTTAAAAATTCTATCAAACTAAAAGGAGCAAAAGTAGTATTTGGCCTATTTATTTGGAAGATATTCTACTAATATTCCGAAAATTTCTAAAAAATTTCATTCAAAAATATTAAGTGAACACATGAGTTGACTTATAAGTAGAGATCAACATTTGAAAAAAAAATAAAATTTGAGGACCGAAAGTTAAAGAAATTGTTTAGAAAAACTAAAACAAAGATTTGATATATTTATAGGTACCAAAAACATATTTAACCCTTATTATTATTATTATTATTATTATTATTATTATTATTATTATTATTATTTAGTGAGAAAGGAAATATAAGAAGAAAATGGTGAAAAATAAAAAGAAGGGATTATTAAAAACTATCTCCTTCTTTTCTTTTTCCCAAATTGTTTTAGATCTATTAAAGTGAGGTGATTTTGGATAAATTTTCACCTAAAATCATCCCTCTTAATTGTTTTCCTTTTTCTTTTAGTTAAAAACTGATTTTCACATATTTTTCAGTTTTCTTTTGTTTGTTTTTGTGATTTCGTCGTCCATCGAAACTTTGTTTAGTTCGATTATCCATATTTATGCGGTGTGTTTTTTGATTTCCCATCTTAATGTGGTGTTTTTGCGTCGTCAATGTTGCAGATTCAGAAACAATAGTATTAATATGAGTGTTGTGATTTTGTTCGCAAATTCATCCTTTTTTTATAACTACTTTAAAATTGTATTATATCGATGTAGAATATTGTTTATTTAAAACAACGATTATTACAAGGGGACGGAATATCAAAGAAGAGGACAAGGTGAGAGGATTTGGTGACATGTGAGTGTTTGCCTAAATGGAATCATAGTGGCCCATGCCAGAGAATAATCTGGTGTCCTGCAATCATGATATACCCCTCATCCAATTTCCTTCTCTGTAGTGTTTACTCTGTTTCTCTCAGTTTTCAGTGTCACGTTGAGTAAGAGTGAGTGAGTGACATTGCAATCAATACATGCTAAATGACTTTTGATTGCATTTCCATCTCCTTTTCCAGCCATTTCCATATCTATATGCTTCTTCTTTAGACATAAGTTGGCATATACGTTCTTTCTCTTTTAATTTAGTTTGTCCTCTTTGTCTCTCTATTTATGTTCAAAGTGAACAAAATATCGTGCTAGGCTGCTAGCTTCTGATTATATTCTTTTATTTTTGCTATTTATTATTCTTCAAGCATTTTTTTTTATGACTATTGTCCTTTTAGACTTTTAGGCCAGTTATTATTATACGGTGAAAAGTAGTTTGGGAAATGGTTCACATTTTTTTCTCATAAAGTAATTATTACCACTTATTACATCATTTTAATATAACTTCTTTTACCGTCTCTACCTGATAAAAAATGATTAATTGCAAAGATTTATCGCAAAATTTGTTTCACGAATACAAACAAAAAATATATATTTTATGAGCATTTAATTTAAGTCTAGGGACATTAGTTAAGAAAATAAAATTAAAAAAAAGTAAGTTTTACATTGAAGAGATCGTTTTTTACATTTTCGGGTATTGCTAACCAATGTCTCAGGGCAATGATTAAGGAATCTACAAATATAAATTTTGTCTTGCATGTATCTTGCTAACCAATGCTCTCAGGGCAATAGTTAAAAAATCTACAAATAAAAATTTTGTCTTGAAAATATTTAATGTTACTTTTGATAAAGTAATTATTACACAACTTTTTCATAAAAATTTACTTGTTTTAGATGTCTAACCATTACCCTTGGGGCATTGATTACACAAGTTTCAAGAAGTTATTATATACACGGGTTACACAAGTTAGTATTTTCCTTAATTTAATATCTACCGTTTTTATCGTGAAGCTAACTAATGTGCTGATGTGTTGGCAAATTTTTGGGTGCTCATTACAATCTGATTTGAGGTATTACGAGACATGTTTGTCTCAATTGTGTCATGAAATTTGTTATTGACACATTTGGTTTGGCTGAGAAACACATGTAAAAGACGGAAATGTTCCTCGGTAGTTAACTGCCAAGGAAATATAAAACTAGCTGCAGTTAACTGCCGAGGAAAACCTCGGCAGTTAACTGCCGAAGCGTGTTGAACATAAACAGAAGCAGAAACACAAACATAATTTGTTTCTAAACTTCTCCCAACTTCTCTCAAACTCTCTCCAATTCTCACCAAAGCCATTTTTGCGAATTGCAAGCAAATCAACAACACATTATCACAAGTAAGTTGTATCAATCATTTTAATGATAATGTTAGTTTGTTTAGGTTTAATTTTGTAAAAAATTAGAGTAGTTTGCATGTGGTTAGGGTTGATTTTAAAATTGACAATTTGATGATTGCATGTGTAGTTTATGAATTGATAAATGAATGTAGTTGTTGCTTATGCTGTTTAAATGATGTTTAATGATAATGTGGTTTTGAATGGTGGCAAATGAACACATTTTGAGTATGTTGGATACTTTGCGCTAATATTGGCCAGGAGGGGAGGCCAGAGGCCGAGGAGGCGGCAACAGCAGCAGCAGCATCAGCAAGACCAGGACCAGCAGTAGGATTACTTGTAGTTGTTGTTTAGGGATTGTTGGTTTTAGGCTTTGTTAGTTTCATTTTCAAACTTTGGTGACTATTGTTCGTATTTGGTTGACATTATGTATTTTAAATGATGTTGGTACATTTTGATTTCATCTTGGTAATTTGTTATCGTGGTGCATTTTTACTTGAATCAAATGTTGATAATTTATAATTGTTGTTGATGTGAAAATATTGGAATAGGTTTATGTTATGTGTTTTAAAACACATTACAGGTCCAGAAGCAAGTGCTGCTTCTGCCATTTCTGGTTTCAAGACGCCTCGGTAGTTAGGTGTCGAGGTTTCCCTTGGTTGTTAACTGTCGAGGAAAGTTTTCCTCGGCAGTTAATTGCAGCCGGTTTTATATTTCCTCGGTAGTTAACTGTCGAGAGGTATTATCGTATTTTACATGTGTTTATCAGCCAAACCAAATGTGTCAACAGCAAATTTCTTGTGTCATTTGTTGTAAGTTGATATGTTTGAGATTTTTACCCCTCGTGTAATTACTGTGTAGCTTTCTTCTTTGGGCTTAGGTCCTCTTTATAATAAAAAAAAAATATCTATCATAAACCTTGAGAGAGAAATGAATAAAGAAGACAATGTGTTATATGTGATGGAAAAAGAGAAAGTGAACTGATCTTTCCAAGTTTATAATAAGTGCTAATTGATTTCTTAAACGGTAGTTTGAAGTTTTTTTCCACAGAAAATGGTGACTTTGTTAATTCTTATTATAGAAATATTTATTTATATTAAAGCGGATTGAAGTGTATTGCATATGCAATTTTTAAGGAAGTTTGATTATATCAACACTAATTCATTAGATTCCAACATAACATTGCAACTAAGCGTGTCATTGATACTAATGGGTGACCTTTTGAGAAGTTCTCGTATTGCACCTCACCCATATCATAAATAAAAATATTTAGTTCTCAAGGAAGCAAAGTGTAATTCAAGCATCTCATATGAGAGGTGATGACAGTACTCATTACGTTATTTTTAGTGTCATTTGCATGATGTTTTGAGTTCACAAGCAAGCTTAAACAACAAGGAAAGCAAGAAAAATAGAAGATTTTGAAGAAACAGTTGTTTGATGTTTTTA
>Ga0315915_1001079_pt1 | contig 31864 bp, 13 predicted proteins | sample MpolbnodulesMG_FD_207738 | JGI IMG/M metagenome (GOLD analysis project Ga0315915, IMG submission 207738) | Medicago polymorpha root nodule microbial communities from Los Angeles, California, United States - branched nodules | ecosystem: Host-associated > Plants > Roots > Nodule | place: USA... | reverse complement strand
AACTTTAGTTGCTCTTTATTTCTTTGAGATTGACATGTTTTGACGGTTTAGATTTTTACGGAAGATAACTTTGTCCTACTAGTTTTCATAAAATTTCGGAAGGTTACTTTAGTAGTTGTTAGCGTTACTTAGACGGTTGAAATTTTATTTTTGGTTATAGTATAAAAAAGATTCGTTTTTTGCCAATGATTTCTCAACTTGAGATTAGGATTTTTTCTGAACTTTGGATAGATTAGGATTGTTTTCCTAAATTGTGGATTTTATGAACAAATATGTGGAGATAGTTTTGTTTTTACGGTTAAATATTCTCCCTCCGTTCCTTTTTAAATGTATTTTTAGAAAATCAACATCAAATTAGCAATGTATATTTTTGCACATTTTCTTCCTATTATACCCTCATCTTAATCCACCAATAAATTCCTATTTTTTTTGCATACACACTATCTTTCAAATAAATTTAATATGTTATCTTTTTCTCATAACAAACAATTGTCAGTTATTATCTTTTTGTCCAACAAATTCCTATTTTTTTGCGCACTATCTCTCTCTTAACGAACAATTGTCAATTTTCTAAATATTGTGCACATCTTTTTTATTATTTTAAGTCGATATAAAAATTATTCCAACTTCACATCCATGTAGTCTTTTATTTTTCTTCTCTCAATTTTGTTATTTTACTTTGCACTTGAAATTTTTATCAATTTCTACTCATCTTATTTATAGAATTTTAACTCTTTTTGAAACCATTGTTTGTAACAAAATTTTGTTTAAATTTGAAGATAATAAGAAACAAATTTTGTTAAAAAAAAATACTTTAGTTTTCTACATAGATAACATTAATTAGATTTATTGAAAAAGAGAAGAGTAATTGGCAAAGGGTATTTGACAAATCGTACCCTTAAAATACCAAAAAACGGTTAAATAGAAACGAAAAATTCACCCTAAAAACACACTTAAAAAAGAACGGAGGGATTAGAATTTTTTAACAAAACATAAATTAAATATGAATTTTTAACTATCGAATATATAAAAATTCATATTTAATTCATACTTTGTTAAAAAATTCTAATTTTTTTTGGAGAAATTCTTATAATATTATAAATTTTTCTGCAAAATTTTATTCAAAAATATGAATTCTACATATGAGTTTACTTTAAAGGAGGGACCAAAAGTGAAGATGAAATTTTTTTGAGGAACTAAAAGTTGAAGAAATTTGTTAGAAGGATTAAAACGAAAAGTTAACATATTTATAAGGACCAAAAACATATTTAACCAAAAAAATCAATGAGGTTGAAACTTCACTCATCTCATTATAAGTACCAGCAAAAAGACGAGGCACTCACGTGCCCGTCTTTTCCGCTCTTTTTATTGTGTTAACGTTTGAAAATTATGAACGATGTTTTTTTTATCAAATTTTGGTTTTGATTAAAAGTAAAGATATAAATATTTTTGCTTTCAAATTAGAACAGATAAAACTAACCATGATTGATTATCTATTTCAATGAAACCAAACAAAATAAAATAAAAATATAATGTAAATTCTTATTTAGTATAGATATTGCACCCAAACTATTGACCAAGAAAAAAAGTATATTGCACCCAAACTATTTAGTTTCGGTGCATGCCTAAAAGTTCAAAGGGTGCTTACAACCTTTTTATATTATTTATTATCATTATGATTTACTCTTAATTTATGATTAAGTCTATGTATAAGATAATTATTTAAGAATTTGCATTCTATTAAAACCATATCTGGACTCCTTTTTGCTTTCTCATATTTCTTTTGTCTATAATCTCATGTTGTTAACACGAGAATAAAGTCTCTTTAAGGATGACAATCTGAGAATTGGACTCGTAAACCACACTAAAGGTGAGAGTGAGTATTGAATAGTCGTAACCAAAATTCCTAAATTGTTAAGAGTATATATGAGATTGGACAACATCGTCTTATTAGCTAGCTTTTGAAAATGAAATACAAGTCCATTTAACAAAAATAAGTCTTCCTTAACATGAACCACGCATTATAAATGTATGGAAGATTACATATCATTTTTATGCTCTAGACTAGATGGTAATTTATTGATGTCATATCAAAATACGAATAAATGAACACTATAATAGTCATTATTCTTCTTCCTTTTATCTCCCTACAATGTTTTGGTCTCACATCTTCTTCCTCGAAGGCATATTGTCAATTTGTCACGGGCATAACATCCATAACCACAAAATTTCTAAAACAAGGTCAGCAGCAGCACCTTCTTCAAAAAAAAAGCAGCACCTAAAATCAAATCCATAGAAATAAAAGTGACAAAGACACATAAAAGTAAAACTCCAACATACAAAGAATAACAACATGATTGTATGTTTTAGGAGAAGAGATTAGTGCATATGTCCAACAAAAAAGCAAAGGGGATTAGGGAATAGTGTTAGGGGTATTTGATTTGCAACATTTTGAAAAACAAAAGAAGCAAAAATATTCTCTCAAAAAAAAATAAAAACAGTACATGATATATATGCTTGACTTGTTGGATAAATTTTTCTTTTTCTTTTTATATATGTGTTATGTAAAGACTATAATATTTATACCAAAAAAAAACGACTATAATATTGTTTCAAAGTTTATATTTTCTTAGGGGATATAAAGACTATAATATTTATACAAAAAAAATAAAATTGTTTCAAAGTTTAAATTGAATTTTTTTTATGATGGGGGTTTAAACCTCTGACTTTGTATATATTATGCATTATCCCTATCAATTGAGTTATCCTCACGATAACAGTTTAATTTGTATATGTATATGACTAGGGAATTACTGGATAATGTTAGATTTTGTTACAAGTTGGTTAATATTAGTTACAAATTAGTTGAAGTTTGTTTGTTTAGGTAGGATCACTATATAAAGTGCTTCCTACAACAACTGAAATCAACTTTTTTTCATTCATTTAATTCTTAAGTTTATCTTTCTCTTAGTTTATTTTTTTTATTTGTTGGACTCTACCATGCTTCTGAATAGGCATGGCAATAGGGCGGGGTAGGGATGAGTTTTACCTTTTCCGTTCTCGTACTTGATTCTCTTATACTTATTCGTTACCCTACCTATATCCAACGGGAATGAGAAATTAAATCTCATCCCCGTCTCCAACGGGTTCGGCCCCCGCATTGAATAACTTTTTTTAATAAAAATTAGAAGTTTTTTTGCATCCCCAAGAACAATGTTGTAATATATTATCCAACAATATGCTCACTTTAACATTTGTTAGACAGAATGATTTAGTTGATCATTAAATATCATTGTTAGTTTTTATTAACATGATAATTATCAAACAGAATGACATGACATGTCAACATAAAATAATTTTTTACATTTGGGACGGGTTTGAGTATGGGTTCGGGGTGGGTACCTATATACTCATTACTCGTCCCACACCCGTGTTTTGAAATCAGGGAAAACTCATACCCATACCCAAACCCAGTCAAAACGGGAAAAATCCATCAAATTGGGTTTGGTTCGGACGGGCAACTGCGGGTATGAGTTTTGTTGACATGCCTACTTCTAAACATTATACACCGGCAAAATAAAATAATTTTGTACAATTATTTAATCAAATCTCATTTAGATATGTCATATACTATTTTCTTTTTTGAAGCACGTCATGTATTATTTTCTAAAAAATTTGATTCTAAAAAGTATGTTCGCAAAAACAAAAAAAAAAAACTCTAACATTTTATAATACATAGTTACTTTTCCTTTTTAAAGGTAGTTACATTTCCTAATATGCTTGGTATATCCATTGATGCATTCGACACTTGATCCCTATGCCATAAAAATATCTCAATTTGTTTTCGAATGAAAAAAAAAATCAATTTGTGATTCATGTGTATCTAAATCGAATATATGTTTTTTCAAAACTTGAGTTTTTTTTTTTGTCAAGTAGTTTAATGACTAAAATTTGATATTTTTAAGGTTAGTATGTGGAGAGTCCGAGAGTCGAAGATCGATCTCTACATATATTATACATTGTTCTTACCAAGTTTGTTATACTCACGGGAGATGTCCTAAGAAAACCTAAAACATATTGTAAACGACGTTATATACTCTTTGTCATATTCGCCCATGCTCGTGCCACATTATATTTGACAACAAATCATTATTCTTTTTCTTTAACAAGGGACTACAGACATATTCTACTCAATGATATGAGATATACATTATCCCCATAATTGGCTTAACAATGACGGTATCAATTGATCAATGTTTGGTCATTTCAATTAGCTTGTGAATCTTTATTTGAAGATCATCGAAGGTCATGTGTTTGTTATAGTTTCATAGAGTTTAATTATGAAAATGTCTTAATATGAAATATTATGACAAATTCATCTTACTCCTTTTGTTAAAGTTGTGTCTTAATATGCTATGCATACTCTTTGTGAGTATCTACCAGAAAAACTGGATACTCTTTGTGAGTGTCTTGCATACAGATATATAAGAATAAATCCACCCATACCATTGACTGTATTAATAATTGAGTTAAGTTCTTTACTAAAGTGAAACCTTTTTTTTAATGGTACCAATTAATTGTAACTTACATTTTATCTACATCAATACTCCATCCGTCTCATAATTACTGTCTCTTTAACATTTTTTTTTTCTCAAAATAATTGTCACTTTACAATACCGATGCAACATTTATTATTTTTTCCCTATTTTACCCTTATTTATTGATTTTCATTCAACTTAAATACTCCACTAACTACAATTAATAAGGGTGTTTTAGCAAATGTTACTAAGTTTACAATTGAAATTAACACAATTTATCATTTTCTTAATAATCGTGCACAAATCTTAAACGATTAATATTTGTGAGACGGATGGAGTGATATATAGTTAGATCATGGCCAAATTAGCTTATGCTTTTGGAATACTTCTGGTGTGTTCTTCCCTTGCCAGATAAGATTCAATAGTGAGCTAGAAGGAAATTCGTCAAGATCTTCTATCAAATTTTATTTACCTTTCAACTGAATTTTAAGTTATCGAGTCTCTTTCTCTCAATCTAGAGAGTTAAAGACAAAAAAAAAATAGCAGTTGCAAACTTTCCTATCAAATACCATCGGATTTTACATACCTCTTGTTAGACTTAGATTATTACTAATTAGTAAAAGTCTCTTGCTTTATGTACTTGGATGACATTGTGGTTGGTGATGTTGGTCAACCACAATGTCACAAGTAACTTTCTTTTTTCTCTTTCATAAGGTTTTTTTGTTTTTCTATACATTTGTGATATTGTAGTTGGTCAATATTACCAACCACAATGTCATCCAGTTGTCAAATATGTCTCGAAATCCTAAGCCCCTGTTAAGTCCTTTGATTTATGAGCCTCTATTGAGAGAACTTTTGTATAACCCCAGTTCATTATTTTATAATCTTTTTGAGGAAATTTGTATGAGGCTTCATGGCTTCATTTTTTTGTCAATCCACAATTTTTGGAAGTAATTTTTTATATAAAAAAAATTAAGTTTGTACAAAAAATAATTGAACAATATTTTTTCTAAACATGTAGGTCAACGTTAGCTTTGGACTATTTTTGGCTTCGGGCTGATACTATGTTTTCAGGTCAATAATAGAGGAAGGGTGCTAGGGATGGACATGCTACCTAGTAGTTGTGTTGATGTCTTGTTTGGTTTGGATATTATGTTTGTAATTTGTTTTATAACATTTAGATATTGGTTACTAGATGTATAATAGTATGTTTCCGAAATGTTTGTGTTTATAATTTGTTTATGTTGCAAGCAATTCAATGTTTTAACTATCACAAAAAGGTTTCAATATATGTGCTAACCCCGGCATTCTCAAACTCTAGTGTTAACTCCTAAAATCGACTGAGTTTATGTTTTTAGGTGTGAATTTAGTATTAATATGGTGGTAAACTCATTTTTTATGAAATTGAGGCTTGCATTGAGTTTGAGCAATTTAACTCACAACAAAATCGATGAAATCGTTCGATTTTAAACGAGTTTAAGATTTTACTTTAAAAAAAGTAAATCCTTTTCTCTGGCCCCATTTTTTCTCTTTATGGCTCATAAGCCCATTTACCTTTTTAGTTTTTTTTAATTGTTTGTTGGATGTTTTTATTATTTCGTGGGATAATTCTATTTATTTTGATACAAGGTTGAACATGATTATATTTTGGCTTTATAGTTAAGTTAATCTTTTGAATTATTAATCTATTTAACTATTTACAACCGTATATTGTATATGTATGTCATGTATATAATAATTTTAATTTCAGGTAAATTTATATGATTTTACGAGTTGAAAAAAAAGTTACTCGTATGATTTTAATTTAGGTAAACTTATATTTAAAAATAAATATTTACATTTAATGTTAGATTGTTACACAGTGTATGCATATCAATGTTTGATTCAACAAAAAAAAAAGAAATGCATATCAATGTTTGATTCACCAAAAAAAAAAAAAGAAATCTGTATCTCACCCCCCTCAAAAAAAAAAAAGTATACATTTAATATTTTAAAAACAAAATCTTTTCTCAAATTGCTTTAGTTTTTTATTTTATTTTTTTAAGAAGAAAATTACTTTCATTTTAATCTATCACCTGAAGTTTTTCACACCAAATAGTTTACACGTCGTTATTATTTTTAAAACTTTTTTATTTGTCTTAATTGTAATGGGTTATATATGTTTCGACCGATACTATACATATCTATTTATAAACAAAGGAGAAGGAAAGAGGATGGAGGGTTGGGGTTAGAAAGTTGAGGGAGTTTAATTTTGTATTATTAGAAAAGTGGTGTTGGAGGATGTTTGTTGATAGGGAGAGCATTTGGTATAAAGTGTAGGTAGCGTGGTATGGGGAGGTGGGAGGCCGATTGAATGAAGGTGGGAGGTATAATTCTTTGTGGTGGAAGGAGTTGGTGGGTGTTCGACGAGGGACTGGTTGAGGTGTGGATAGCTGGTTGGATGACAATTTGCAATAAGGGGTAGGAAATGGTGTTAATACTTAATTTTGGACGGACCTTGGTTGGATGGAATCCCTCTTATTGTTAGATTTAGTAGGTTATTTGATTTAACGGGCAACCCTTTTATGTCAGTCACTTATATGGCTGGTTTTAGGCGGGGAGAGGGGGCCAGACTTGGAAGTGGAGGAAGATGTTGTTTGTGTGGGAGGATGATATGTTAATGTTGTGTGATGTAGTATTTTTTTTATCAATCATCGTCTCCACAGGGACTAGCGCGATATTCAAGTCATTCAACAATCAATATTGTTCTAAGTGTATGGATTTAAAATGTTTGTTTGTGTAAACTTATATAAACTATTTGACATAAAATAAATAGAGAAGAGATAGGGATATTTTGCTTGGGGTCAGAGACACTCAACCAAGCATAACAACTGCAATATAACATAACGGATTCTAGCTTTTTAAACGATATTATCATAATCACTCAACAATATCATTCGTCAATATCATTTCAAATCTCAATAAGACTTTAAATACAAGAATAACAACAATATTGAATAAATAAGCTAGAACCATATATTAAAAGATGAAGAGTTTACATAATGACTTAGTTGAATACCTCAAAACCCACAAGGGTAGATGTGTCTATGCAATCTTGACAAAGGATGAAAGAAAGATGAAGATTCTATGCCTAGACTCATGATGTCTCAACAAATCTTGAATAGAATCTACTCTTAACAACCTTACTTTGTGTTTTTCTCTAAAAATGCCATCTCTCTATCTCCAAAAATGGTGCTGCAATTTTCTCCCAAAAGTGCCTAAAAACGTGATATCCTTCTTTTCTTCAAAATGTGTGTGGCTCCTGTACAAGAAAGCTCCTCCAAAACGTGTGTTGTTGTTTTCCTTTGTTGTGCGGCAGCCTTCTTCAATTCTCTCGGGTCACCCATGGGTTAAGGCCCATTTGTTTATTTTTCTTCTTATGTTTTGCACTTCACTTCTTTATTATTCACACCAGCCATTTATAAGCTCACCCAAGTTTTCTTTCTTTGCTCCTATTACTACCAATTATAATAATAATAATAATAAAATAAACTAATTGACTCAATTAATAAATAAAACCACAATTTATTTAAATAGACTAAAAACTTAATTAAAAAAGACTCTAAGAATGTGATATCACGGACTGTCATCATTGGTACTTTGCTTCTTGATGTTGTTTTGCAGGTACAATGACGGTTAGAACCTAGTAAAATTTATACTATCTAAATAAAATAAAAATTAACCAAGTTGTTTGAGCTTTAGTGGCAAGGAGTTCATTCCAAGGACGTACCCGGGGAATACCGGGTTCGATTCCCAGGGGGAACAATGTTTGGCCAGTGCGCATGGCTCTACGCACGAGCCGGATTAGTCGCCCACATTTGGTGAGTTGGAAACCGGTACGAAAGCCAAAAAAAATAATATTATATTTCCTTATTGAATTTAAAATTACTTTTTAATTGTGAACGAGAGAAAATTTTATTTATTTATTTATTTGAACGGAGAAAAAATTATTTATGTTATCCTGTTAGTTTCTAACATTATCATATTCTACTCTTATTAAACACCGAATTATTGCCGTAAAAAAAACTTATTTTACAATATCTCTCTTATATATCCCAATCATCAAACAAGAGTAATAATCTTATTTTAGGGCGAATCTTAATATGTTAATTGTTAGGTTATTATTTTTTCTTTTGTCACCATTCGAACCATAAACCTTTAACTCTATAACTCTTTTTTAGTTCCTTAACTCAACCAAACATTGAGTTACCCATCCTCCAAACAAGACTAATAATCTGATATTTCTGAATATTTTGTGGTAGCTTTATATATTGTCCGGCCCAAAGTGGCTGCTCTGAATTCCTGTGTGAATGCCCCGTCTGCTACACCAAACAATTAGCCTAAAAAGCTATCCAATAGTAATAATATAGTAACGAACATATTCTTTGTTCTCCTACAAAGCATGTTGCATTGCTACTGGACATGTTATTCCACTGTACGTTTATATTTATATACATACTTATAAATACTATATGATATATTGTTGCAACTGGACATGTTACTTATTCCATTCCATGTATGTATCTACGTGAATATTTATTATATCGGTGCATGTTTATCATACTTTTCTTAGGAACCTTCCTTATCGTACTTAAAACTAAACGGGGCACTATATAATCACCAATATCACTGTTAGAACTTGCATACATTCAACAACAATACATAAACAAACACATAGACGAAGCTAGCAAAATCAATTACTCTAGGGTTTGTTAAGGTTTCGCATGGCGTTTATACAGCGTAATATTTCAAGCGACGGGAAGCGTGTGATGACTCTGCAACAGTTCAAGCAATGGTTAAAGACATCATTCGACGCAAATGGTGATGGTCGCATCAGCAAAGGTGAACTGCGTGAGGCATTGAGGATCACCGGTGGCCTCTTTGCTTCTTGGAAGAGCAACAAGGTCTTTAAGTCCGTTGATTCAAACCACGACGGTTTCATTGATGATAAAGAATTTATTAATCTTGCACGATTTGCAGAGAAGCACTTGAACATAAGAATCACAAAATAGTTTTGTGTGAGTATGTGTATATATTGAGCGGAACAATATGGACGACAAAGTTTTTCCTCAAGAATTTTAACATTGTTATTGTGATTACTACAAGTTTTGATTCATTGTAAATGTCTTTAATTTTTTGTACTTAATATACTAATTAAATTATGAGCTATGATATATGATAATGAATAGTCTCCTCACATATTTCACGAGTTTCCCAATGCACCACTCTTTCATAAAATGTGAAATGTTTTATGTTTTTTTTTTGTTTGTAATGGGGAAAACATTTTGGTCTAAAACAAGTATCCTTACATTAAACAAGGAAGATCGATCTCTCGTGTCAAATTGGACCATAGGAGCGGCAAAACTCTACCTTAAGAGTTTTAATATATATTGTTGTAAAATTAAGACAATGACATAAGTGTTTCCTTCTAACTCCGTAATCTAAATGTGGATACAAATGATGGAGCGCTTAGAGCATTTCCAATGGAGGGTCCTTATTTAACAAACATCATTTTCTATTAAGGACACCCATTAGAGAAAGAAAAAATGAGTCCCTATTAAGCAACATGCAACTATATAAGGTATCTCTCTCTTCTGGACAACTAACGGATCCCACGTTTAAAATAAGTAATAAAATATGTACTAGTTGGTCTCACTTACAAAAGTAGTAATATTTTATCTATTTGTCATCATTTTAAATAAAATGTAATTCATGCAAATTATTATTATTATTATTATTATTATTTTTTAACGAAGAAATGTAAAATTTGTAATGTTAATTTTTGTATTTTCAAATTATCAAAATGTTGCAGAAATTTAAGTTCATACGAATAAATAAATATTTTATAATTTCTTTTTTTAAGGATTTTAATTAAATATTATGAGGTAATTTATATTTTAATAAATAAATTGTTTTTGTATAATGATGTAAAGTTAGTGAGACCTATTTAAGTATTTTTCATTGGAGTCGTGTATTGCCATTGGAGTCATTGAGTCATTAATATGTACTTTCATTAAAAAATTATAAATAAGTAATGTGTACACGTGAGGTCCATTTAAGTTGTCCCAGTTAATGGACTACCATTGTGGATGCTCTTAGAACTTGAAAGAAATTAATTTCAAAGGAAAGAAAGTGACTAGAAAGAAAATGAAAAGTAACATAATTTTTTAATTGTTTAGAATGAATGGAATTGAAAAGAAAGTTCATGGAAAGATAGTATTTAGTAAAGAAAAAAATATATTTGGCCATCAAAAGATATAAATGGAGAGAACAATATGATGGATGTGATATGATGGATGTGATAGAAAGTTATTTGAACAACCATTTACATGACAACTTATGGGACAATCCTGTATTTACAAAGAAAATTAAACATTGACACGAAAATCATAACAATAGAAAGAGAAAATAAAAACATAATATAAGTATGCGAGATAAAGTTGTCACAAAATGGTTACATACAAATATCATTTCTCAAATAGAAATAGAGAATGATGTGATATATGTGATAAGTGATGAGATATGAAGAGTTGGATAGAGAGAAAATGTGGTGTAGAATTGGTGGATGAAAATCAAGGGTGTACAAATATGTTTGGATATGATGTGTTGATGATGTCACACAAAGGAAAGTCAGAGATAAAATTAGGTGTTAAATGGATGTTAGAAATGAGAATGGATTCTATCCATTTTTTCCCTCATGTTTCTTGATCTCCACCTTTAAAACTCATTTTTTTTCTTTCTAAATATCTTTCTAATTTGCAATGAACGGTGAATATTTCAATAGACTTTCATATCACATAAGAGGATCCTTTCCTGTTAGAAAGTTATAGGTTTTCAAATATAATCTCCTTTAAATATATGAACCCAATAACTTTTATAATATATTTAGTTATAGTTAGTTTAATTTTAAATTTGAAAAATAGATGAGATTGTTAAGGCAAATGCAAATTTGCATTGGAAAAATGTTTAGTAAAAATGTAGTTAGCTTTCAATTTTCTATAATTTTGAAGTAGATTTAGATTTAAATTTAAAAAAGAATTAGGTTATTAAAGGTAATTTTGTCCAACAAAAGGCTCCCAAAAAAATAGTTAATCGATAATTAACCGTGGAGTTGTGTTTATATAAAGATATAGGTAAGTAACTTGCAGCATAATATGTTAGTCTGTTAGTGCTTATTAATACATTGAGTTTTTTTTGTTTTTTTTAGGTCTAGACATTGAGTTTAATTTGTATACATATTGTTAGTGTTAGAGAGTTCTATGCATACATTCGATGATATGTTGGTATATTATTTAATGGATTAATTAAAAACATATGACTTATCATGTCTCATTAATTGATGTAGCAACATATTAGTGATTGTATGTGTAACATTTTTTTACACTAACGATGTATATAAATTAAAGATCTAATGCATTTTGCATTTTTTTAAATTAAAAATAAAATTGAGATGGGCAATGAACTCCGGAAAAATCCCACCATCCAAACTTTTCGTGCGCTTTACAACATTTCAAATTGTATTTTCCAAACACGTAAAGTATGTGTAGGAACCCTTCTTTTTTGAATTTTAGAATACCCAAAAGGGAAACACTACTTATCGCGACAAAGTTTATCACGACACGCATCACGATAGTATTTCCTTAATACACCTGCTCCACTTTTTAATATTATAGCACCCATGATTTGTGTGCAGCGGACAATCCAAAGGCTGGAAATAATTCGGGATAAATTCGGGATGTCTTTTGTCGGGAAAAATAGCATAACTCATTTTCCCATGCATTTGTGTTTACCAATGTACATTGATTCTATGACACATCATACGTGTAAGTGTATATATATACTATATGACTTCTGTTCATTGCTCATCCTTTCAAATCCAGTCGCCCACGTATCAACACGGCAAGCTATGACGTAATTCCAACTATGAGTGAAGATGATGTTGCTCAAGGATCATCCAACAAACCTACCAAATTGAAGTCTGTCAAGATTGAGAAAGTGTAGACAGATTCTACCGTAACTGTTGTTGTTCGTTGTCGCCATAGTTTTGAAACTTTTTTAATCCTGGCCGTGTAACCTTGATAAGTCAATCATGTCGCCGTGTTTTGAGCTTTTTTCTTTCCTTTTTTTCTGAACTATTTTGTGCTATGGATGGATATTCAGGTCTTATTAATTAGTTGCTGTTAAGTTGAATTGTGTTGGGATTTTCATTGCAATGATTGTGATTATTATTCAGTTGTTTGTTACAGTTACTCAATCTGCCATCTATAGAGTTATTATTATATAATTATGTTACTTCTTGTATGGAGAATTCATCATATTACTATGAATATATAGTGTTTTTGTTTTTCTTGCAAAACTTTTATTTTATTTTGATACATCTTCTAACATGGTGCTTTGGAAAAGCTTTGTAACTTTTTTTGTCAATTTGTAGCATGATATACTCAATTACAAAGAATTTTAGTTCTCTGCTTAGCGACTTTAGCACTTAAACAGGGTTTGGTGTAGATTTACTGAGACATAAAAGCCTAAAGAAGACTGATGATATTGATTTGTTCAAATTGAATTTATTATATGTATCAACTTATAGTAATGTGTTCTTTAATCCTTAAATTTTGATTGTGATTAGTTATAAATAATGTAATTGTGCAAAGTGATAAGTCAATTGTCTTGAAAGAATAATTACTACCCTAGAAATATGATAGCTATTTCTGTTATGAGTTAGAGGCTAGGTTTCTGAGTAAGAACAAGATAAAAGAGGCTACAATTACTACTATTGAAATACATATTTTAACATTAAATTAAGACTACATTTCATACATACTACCCTAGAAATATGATAGCTATTTCTGTTATGAGTTAGAGGCTAGGTTTCTGAGTAAGAACAAGATAAAAGAGGCTACAATTACTACTATTGAAATACATATTTTAACATTAAATTAAGACTACATTTCATACATCATATAGCACTTACAGGAAGATGGAAAGGAAATAAATAGGGGTGGCTTTTAAGGTACACAAGTTGTGTACATGTGCACAAGTGTATTGATTGCCACTGGATATGCAATATTAAAATCCAATGAGTATGATATTGTAAGGACAATCTATTGGTTTTGTATGTGATAAAAAAAAATCAATTTACATTATAAATAAACCATACATTTATCAATAATTAAAAAACTAATTTACATTATCTTTTCTCTACAATTTTAAATAACTAAATTTTAATACAATATTTTTATATTTAATTATAAAGGATGAATGAGTAAGAACATCTATAATAAAGAATCCTATTTATTTTATGTTTGGTGTCAAGTGCACTCGTTTTATCTTTTAGACTTGTAAATATTCATAGTAACGAAACATATTTTAGGGACTAAAACTGATTAAAAAAACTAGAGTGTGTGTGTGTATATTAGAAAAAAAAGTAGAGATGTGTTATTTGAACAACTATTTTGGTGATAATTTTTTAGATAACCATTAATTTATAAAGAAAAGTAGATATTGACACGAAAACTAAAACAACAAAAGGAGAGAAAGTAAAAACAAAATGTGAGTAGTATTACAGAAAAATTGTCACAAAAGTTATCAAAAAATGATTATACAAATATCATTTCTCAAAAAATTATAAAGACTGAAAATAAAATGTTTAATTTTTTTATGGGGATTTCAGAAATGACAATAACTATTTAAAAACTCATGTATAAATGGAGGAGTTGAGATTCAAATCTAATTCACAACGTCCAACCGCAATTTACAAATTTTTATCAATTGACTTAGGAATTGTGGACAAAATGTTTAATTATATCTTTAAGAAAAAATATTTAAATTTTATAAAAGCTAAAATATATAAATAACCATTGAATGTAATATTCTATTAAAATTTAAATTTTTTTTTTGTAGTGATTAAATTTAATTATTTGTAATTGCGGCATAAGTAGTGTAAAGTAAGTTTTTAGTTATCTTTACTGTATGTTTCGGAAATGGAATCTTTTTTATTCCATACAAACCTCTCTATACTATTGAGCTTTCCAGGAAAAATCGTATTCGTTGAATTGTGCTATCATACATCTATGGCTAGGGATGCTCTTGTGTATGGGTACACAAATTTATCAATTTGTGCACCCTATAGGATCTTTAAAACTTACGTAGATTTTCTTTGCATGATTATTGCCCTTTATGTTCCAATTTTTTTCTTAAAATCATTTAGAACTTCATTTTAGTGTTTGATGAGTATGAATTGCTCTAACAATATGATCAAAAAAGAACTCTGGAAAGTATGTTGACAACAGTACATATGAGAGTTTTTGTCATAGATGTGTATTCTTACATTTTTCTTTAATTTTGATAATTTTATAACTTACGTGGTTTAATATTTTTTGGGATGTATTATGAGTATAGTGTTTATTTTGGTTCTTTGGCTTTACGGTTCAAGTGCGTCTCACGGGTGTACCATAAAATTCTATTAAATTAAGTTTCATAAGGTCAATTTTTTCCTATAGCTTATTTTCATTCAATGAAAATATATAATATAACTTATTGATATCTATTACGGTGGATAAGACCCGTCGAAAGTCTAGTATGGTCTTAAAGCGGGTTCTTGGATAGTTAATTTGTTCATTAAAATCCACTAGTCAGTTTGATTTATCAGAAAAATTTGATCGGTTGATCCATCAAATTGTTAACAAAAAATATACCCAATGATATTTTTATGATATTAATAATACATTTTGATAATGTTATAGTGACATTGTCTGAAACGTTTGGAACTAAAATGACAATTTTCTTCCAAACAAATGCTTCTTAGTACAAAAGAAGAAAAACCTGATGCTTCTTTTAACAAGACAATAGAGAGGTTTCATTATGAATTTGGTGCTTGTTTGATAGTACATAAGTTTGAAGTTAGGATGAGTCACCGTTTTTTTAATGACAAATGTTTCAAGTTAGACGGTAGATTAAATATTTAATCATGGTTTGAGTTTTAAACTTAAGATCTTTAACTTGTTTTTCATTAACATAAATATGTATATTTAGGAGCATCATTTACTTATTTAACCTTTTTTTATTACTCAAGGTATCTTAATCAAAAGTTAGATATTAATCCATTTAGATACGACGGTCAATTTAAAAGATTAATCTCTTAGATAAAATGTGTTCTTCCATACACACCACTCATAGATCAAATTTAAAACCACATTTTTATGGGACACAATTAATTATTTGTCAAATAAAAAAAAATTACGTGACATTGATTTACTTTACTTTTATCGACATTCTTCTACTTAATTTGTCCCCTTTTTTGCTCCTCATTCCTGGCACATGACCTGCTCTAATATTCAAACCTTTGTTTCCTGTGTCTTCGTATATTTTTGTGCAATTATCCTTTTGTTTGTTGATTTTCCTTGTGGAAATGTGCAGAGAGGAACAAGATCTTAACAATAGCGAGATTATGTCGGCAACATAGAAGCCAAAAGTTGACTTCTAGAAACTTGAAATAAAGTAAAGTAAGAGGCGTGGACAAAAAGTATTTATGGTGTCTATTTATTTATTCAAGAGTTTCATAAAAGGATAAAAAAAAATTCTAAATTTCTCATATAACCCTTCAAAACACTTCTTTGTTCACTTCTCTAATTTAAAATGGACCTAATCTTAAAGGACTTTGCAAAAATTTAAATAATCAAATGAAGGATCACAAATAATTATTTAACCCTTCATTTTGATTTTGTTCTCTTTCACTATCTCACCACTTGCTAGTCCTCAAACATAATCTAAGAGTATCATCACTTTGGTTATCTCTTATCACTAAAATTGAATCTCACTACATTTGACTAAGCTTGATCTTCAACAAATATATATGCTTTTGATTAAAACCCGAATGCATCAACCCTTGTGATCTTCAACCTCTTCACAGATGATAAGAACATCCTACATGACCAAAAAAATTGTACCACATCAATTTTACAAAATTGGAAGATAATGTAATGTTTTATAACATGTTTGAATTGACAATGAGTTTGATAAAATTGTGGTAATTATGATTTCCGGTTTGGCGACGCTGATTTTGTTTAAGTTTCCAAATGTAACTTGTGTCAAAATCACACTAACATACCATAATTATGCCAAATTCACTTATAATTGAAATAGGTTGATCAAGGTCTGGTGTTCGATTCTCCTCAGTGTCAATTAAGTGGGCTAATTTAGCTTCTTAATATAAATTGAAATGAGCTGAATTGTGAAAAAGTCATAGCTAAGTAAACTTACTCCCAAGGGACATCCCCAACCATAATCAAGTCTCCTTCTCCATCTTCATAAGTTAACACATGACATCTCTCTGATTGCACTCCATCCATTTCAGTCCCCCCTGCTCAAAAAAATGCCACATTAATTTCATTTGTTATAACTCATTTTAGGACCAACTAGGAAATTAGTAACAATTAAAAATGTATAGATAACTAGAAATGAGGGGAAATGTAATTACATAGAATGGTAGTGTCAAACATTTGTTCAAGTGTATTAACCAACTCATGATAGCCATTATGAGCTAGCAAATTGAGCTTTCTCCCAATTGGAATGCCTTCCATGTAAACTTTCACAAAGAAGGCACTGTTGTAATCACTGCAATCATTTACTTCACCACCTTGTTGCTGAATTGGTTGCCAATGGCCCCTAATATAACAAATAACTCAATATTTAATAAAAGTGATGACACAAACATAGTAGTTTAAGGTTCATGTTTTTCTTTTACATACCTTGAGGTGGAATAATCAACATATTGTTGAGTGGTGGAAATGCTCAATCCAAGGTTAAGATCAGGAAAAAGATGTTGTTGATCAGGATTTTGGTGTGTGATGGAGGATGAAACATTAGAGGAATTATGTTTCCTTCTTCTACTGTTGGAAGAAGAGGAAGAAGAAGTAGAACCTTTTCCCATTGTGGAAATGTAGAATTTGGTAAAGAATATTGTAGTAAGAAGAATAAGCCGCCACCTTAAGGTTTAAATAATAAAGAAAGAGAATTTGTATATGAAGAGGACTTTTTCAGCAGCAGCTAGCGCCACCCAGCATACTCTTTTTTCTTGCTCCTATGCAATTTGTAGACCAAAAATGTTATCATGGTAGCCGACAATTATAGGTGTCAATAAATAAAGCGTACTATGGGCAATGAGTGTTTTTTTTACTTAAAGAAGATTAATTTATAAAAATAAATGGTTATTTTTTGTATCTTAACATATCTTCTGAAGAGAATATATGTTAATTAGGAGATAAAAAAAACCCGACTAATAATTGTTTTAATCAGAATTCAAAATTTTGTTGGCAATGTCTATTATACAATTATAAATATTGAACTTGTAAATTCACTATGTGACTTTTTCCATCATTCCTCGGAAAATAGGGGAAAATTTGACACGGGCAGGCTTCAAATATTGAAATTAAGGGTTTAAGATGTTAGTATATGAAATCATAAGTTTAACTTTAATACTCCTTTCGTTCCTTTTTAAGTGTCTCTTTTGAAGGAAAAAAAATTGTTTATAATAATTGTCGCTTTTGAAGTTCAATACAATATTAAATATTGTTTTACCAATATTATTCTTACTTATCTATTACAAAGAGAAAAATTATAAAATGACACATTAAATAAATAAGATTATTATAGTAAAAGTGTAAATAATTATATCAAAAGCAGTGACATTTATTGAATGTGTTGGTTTATGTAAATTGTGAAAAAATGAAAATTAAAAACGAACGGAGCTAGCACTTCCTTTGCTCTTGTTTGAGAGAAGAAAAAGAAACATTCTTCAAGAAAATGGATTAAGTGCATTAATTGAGAAAGAAAAAAAGACATCTTTTCCAGTTATATCCTTCTTGCGAAGTGTAGAATACTGCAATTATTAGTGAATTTAGAAAATGAATCAAATATTTAATTTAAGTGTGAAATTGGGATAATCACGTTAAACATAATAGTTAAGACTTAAGTAGACTTTTGCTTATATTTTTTTTTTAAAAGAAATTGTTTTTTTTTTTTGAGGGAAATTGTTAGAGTATTAAATATCGGAGGAAATATATACTTTGACAGTCAGTTTGGTGCACCAATATCATAAGATAAATTAAACATATTTCTAACTCAATCCTACTCATCATTTGTTATTTTTATCCTTAATTTTTTATGGATTAGCAATCTGATGGAAAAAGACAAATCTCCACAAACAAAATACATGATCATCATTATTCTCCATACTCTCTCAAACTCCAACCAAATCCTTCTTCCTCTCTCCAATCGCGCCCTCCTTCTCTCGCATCGCACCATCCTTTTTCGTCTCTCCCTTTTGTGCATGCTTCGTCTGAACCCAATTTGTGTGTTCCTAATTTTTCCATAACAAAACATTTTGCTTGTGTTCTCAATTTTTTTGTTCCTTCCAATTTTCAAAACAAAACGCTTTTCGAAAGGCAATTCATTTCTTCAATTCCAAAACTTGTTTTACTCGTTATTTAATTAGTTTTAGTTTGGGTCTGTGTGATTGAGAAAAAAAACTATATAATTAGTTTTATGTATGGTTTTTGTGAATTAAAAATATGAAAAGTTGATTTTTTTCTAGAAGATATTGGTTTTACAATGATAATTTTGTTATTAAATCCAATATATATCTTATCATATCACTATCATGTGTGTATCAAACAGATGAAATGATAAAATAATACTATTAAGTTTATTATCATACGTGCACCAAACATATGATATGATATATCTCTATATTATCATTATTAATTATATCCTATTCTTGTCAAGTTTCTTATCATATCATGTTTCTATCGTATCATATCCACTAAACAGACCATGAGTTAATTAAAGACATAGAATATTGTGATTATTCCATTATTTCTTTCATAATAACTATAGCATTTCCCTCCTATAAGAAGTGTTGGTATCAACTTTTAATGTAGTTTTAACTATTTTTTTCAATTGTATCATATAATTAATATTATGTGCATCATTTAAAATGTCATAAGTTATCCTTAAAAAGAAAATCATGTTATTACTTTATATTGTACATTGATGATAATGAAAATATACGCCAATGATTAATAAAAAAAATTAGTTAACCGTCGTATTTGATAATGAAAATATACATCGATGATAATAATATACACCGATGATTAATAAAAAAATTCATTTTACTTTTTTAATACATGTATAATTATCAAATATGACGTTATTGTGAGACCAAAGAGTACTAGAGAAACACGAAAGTCGTTGTCAAAAAAAAGTGATCGACAATAGTTAGACAGAGTGTGTGACCAGTAATATATAATGAGTCAATTCAAAGGCATAATTCATAGAGAAATGATATTTGTATAACCACTTTGTGATAATTTTTTGACAATTTTCTCTCTCATTCTCACATTATTCTCTTATTCTCTCTCTTCTTTTTTTTTCTCTCCATTGTTTTTGATCAATGAAAAAAAAGAAAAAAGAAGTTGTCACAAAAATTGTATCAAATGGTTGTTCAAATATCACTGCTCTAATTCATATCGACAAGAGCACATATATTGATATTTCAGACCATACAATATACAAACGTAGTAAAATCTATCTAATCAATGTTGAATGTAGTGCCAATATATAATCATGGTATTGCTCGTGAGGGACCTTGGTTGCCGAGACCAAATGCATAAGGGCATCGGTAGAAATGAGGCTAAAAATATTGCTACGTACCAAAGAAAACATTTTGATGGGTACTCCATGAATGCCATGAAGTGGGTAGAAAATATGGGAACAGAATTTCTACATATGTTCTTTCACTCCTTTTCAAGAATTAACTATACCAGACAAAACACGCGACTTCTTTCTTTCATTTGTGAAAGGTTGTTGTGTATATTTATTTCTCTTTTTTGTTGTCGTTTTATTTTGTTTTTACTAATTAACTTAGGGTCATGCTAACTCAGTGTCTTAAGAGTACAAGTTAAAAATCTAAAAAAAAATAAGAAATAAATATTGTATTGAAAATATAAATGATTAAATTTTGAATACACAAATTCCAACAAAAACATTTCTATCTTTAGAATTTTGACTTGGGCATTGAGAGTTAGAATTTCCCCTATGTTATGCACGAGTATAGTTTTTAGAGTAATATATGTCCATTTATTAAAAAAGAGAGTAATACTTCTTCCGTCCCAAATTGTATGTCGCTTTAGGGGAAAAAAATTGTCTCAAATTATATGTCGCTTTACAATATCAATGCAACATTAATGTTATTTTTCCTATTATAACCTTAACTATTTATTACTCTCTCTTCTTTCAATTTTTTCATTTATCTTTCCAATATTATTTATTAAGGACAATTTTGTAAAACAACTCATAATATCTCTTTTCCACACAATATTAATTACATTTCTTAATATATGTGAAATGGTCAAAACGTCATACAATTTAGGACGGAGGGAATATATCTCCAGAAATTTGACGATGATATTGAACAAAATATGGTCAAATTTCGTGAACTACGTGACAAGGGTGAATCTATTAAAGTATTACTGTCTTTTCTTTTCCTTCCACTGAAAAAAATGTTTTTTTTTTCTTTCTTAGTTATAAAATGATGAGAAAGGGTCTTGGGGACAGGCAATCAACTCGATTTGATACCAACATTATAAAGGAGAATAATTGAAAAAAGTCTCATTTAATACAACACATGTTAGAAACACACTATTTTTAATGAACACTATACGTACGTTTACTTTATTGTACAAAGAAACACTATTTTTATTAAATGCATGTTTTTTGTAGAACATTATATAAATGCATGTTTATTAGTCCTTTGTTTCACATATTTATTAGATTAATATTATTTTATCATTATTTTTTAGCATATTCATTTGATCGAATGAGAAGCTAATAGTTCAAAAGAAATGTATAATTAAACAAATTATTTTTATTAAAATTAAAAGTATTTAATAAGTTGTTTATTCTCTACATAATCATTTTTATGTTCAAATAACCCCACTCAAGATAAACTAATGATCCACCTCAATACCACTTCAATAATATATCACTCTCTCACGTATCTAATCTAATGCAATTTTCTTCACTCTTGTTGTGTCACATATTGCAATTGATATTATCATTTTTTTTAAGGAGCAATTGATATTATCATGTTCATTAGTAGTGCTAACAAGTTTAATTGGATCTCCCTCAAAACAAAAAAAGTTTAATTGGATCTAAAAAGATAGGGGAATGTTAAACAGTGCCTCCAGTGGCATTGGTTAAACAACCAAAACAAGAAAGTTTTCACAATAAAGTAATGTAATCATTATTTAGTTAAAAGTAACACTTTATATTTCCAGGACAAAATTTATATTAATGAGATTCTTAAGCAATACCCCAAGACACTGGTTAATAAGACCCAAAAAAGATATGACAACTTGTATATAAATGGTATATAAAGAGGAATGTTTGAGAAAATATTCAAACGAGGTAAAAAAGTTTGTCAAAAGGTAAAATGTTCCCCACCATTGTAACAGTAAGTTGTTTGAAGTAGCCATCAAAGTGTCATGTGGTCTCCCCCATGCAGTCTTTATGTTGAACCTTAGAAAAAGCATAGTGTAACACAAATCCGCTTTTTCTTAAATAGTCTCACTCATGTGTCTAGAAATGTGAAGACCAAATCTACCAATTTCTTTATCTTTCCTTTTCTAACGCCTTGTTTTTCATTGCTTGGTTTAACCGTTATCATTGCACATTTCCTTTGAAATTCATGGTTATATTCATTGGTCAAACTTTCTAAAATTCTTTAGTTTTGAAACCTCCCATGTAAGGATGTCCCCACTAGGAATAATAGTAGTCGAAGTAGTACTAATTTTATACAAGCATTGTTTGATGCTCTTTTATCTGGTTTCTAAATGTCTATATTACTTTGAGTAATAATTCTTGTGTGACGGAGCAATTGGTCTAGACCGTCCAAGTTGAATTGAATGGTCAAAATCCTAAATTGTGTGAAATTGTCAAGATCTACACTACATAATCAAAGTTGTTGTATTAGTAAATCGACCGTCGAGATTGAAAACAACAATTGTGCGGATTTTATTATGGAGGATCCCGATCTTTGTCATTATAAGACTTTTGAAATTTATTTATCCCTTTCTATAAAATGATTTTTAAAACTCTACGTACATCTTATAACACCAAAAATCCTATGTGATTTCTTTACATAATATCCCTAGTCTCTTTTGTCTTTTTTTTTTTTTTTTAAAGTAACTTAGTGGTTAGAATTCACCTTTTTTAAGATGAATAAGTGGGGTATCAGGGGTTCGAACTTTGATCTGTGCATATAATAATGTATGTCCCTGCTGACTGAGTTATGCTCACGGGGACCTCTTTTGTCATCAACAAAAGTTGATATATCCGGTCCAAACCGAACCAATTACATAAACTTTTGTCGACCAATCTTTCTTGTATGAATAGGACCAATGGGAGTATATGACCATTACTTAACTACCCTTATGTATACAATATAGATGAATTTAATTTTGATTTTTTATATTCTAAGATAGTATTGATAGGTATTAGAAAGAAGAAGAAAATATGAATGTATGAAGCTAAAAAAATTAAAAAGAAAATGATTAAAATGATATTGATTGATGTGACTATTTTATTTATCTTTTAATTTTTTATTTATGTGTGTGCGCCTAAATTTTGTGTCTAAATGCTTATGTCTACACAAAACTTTGTCACGGAGAGAGTATTCAAACTTACCATTAAGAGGGACACAATTACTTTTCTCATTTATGGTATCAATAATTGTAAGGTTAACCTATTTTAACAAATTTAACGTTATAACTACTTTTCTTAATTAATACAAGTGAATTTGGCAAGGGAGAGTGGGAGACTTACAGTAAAAGGAGTGATTATTGTGATTATTATTATTATTATTATTTGAATGATAAATGTTAGTATGTCTATTTTTTTTTTAAAGAGTATGTCCATTTTTTAAAAATCTAGTATGTTAATTTTTGTGTTAATATTTTTTGAGATTAATTAGAATAGACTGACGGTGTAAAACAAATTTACACTGTCAACCAATTAAAATCATCCAATTAAACACTTCATCTTAAGTGTTCAAAAAAGAAAAAATCAAATAAAATCTTTATAATAAATGCATTTTACCCATATTTCTTGTTTTGCCTTTTGATTTACTGGTTTTCAACCTGCATTACACATGATGCATCTTGTCTCGCCAGACCTAACCTTCTTCTACCTTTGGTGCATACTAATGTTCATGTTGTAATAGAGTCTTTGTTCAATGCTCAATGCCAGAATCATTTTGATTTTTAGCCTCTTTTATCATGCGCAACAGTTTTTCTTGGTTCATTTTAGAGGCTTTTGCAGGATTTGAAGTGATAATAATCATTTAAAAGATTAATGTGGTATCTTTGAGCATTGAAAAAGTTCGACTTTTTTTCTTTTGCTTGCATATTAGCAAAGTACAGAGGGGTTTTTATTTCTTTTTTAAAACTCAGGGTAAATAGCACATCAATCAATAGGCATTTTGCAATTATCTCAAACACGGTGAGGGAAATTACATACTAACACAGTTGTTTTTTGCCTAAAAAAAAGTCTTCCTGTTTGACTGGAGTGATCTAAAGTTTTGTTTCTGCAAACGAAGGGAATCACAAAGGACACCGTATTTCGATTGATGGCAACTCTGTGGTATATGAGCTAAAACTCTTTCAATTTCTGATGTAAAGATTTTATTTGATTTTTTCTTTTTTTAACACTTAAGATGAGGTGTTTAATTGAATGATTATAATTGGTTGGTAGTGTAAAATTATTTTACACTGTCAGTCTATTTTACTTAACCTCATATTTTTTCCCCTTGCAATGGAGTCTTGTAATAAAAAGACGGAGGGGTTGTTATTATTATTTATAACAAAAATCCAACCCAAAGTTACCATGTAGAAATTCTTCTTTGCTCACTGTCACAAACCGTAGGGCCAGAAATCAATTTTGACTTGATTCAAACAAAGGGAAACCATCTGCCAGAAAATGAACCAGCTACAAAAAATCTATCCAAACAGAATATGCATATTTGTTTTTTTTGGTTACTATTTGAAGACAAAAATTCTACAATTATTTCATTTTCAATGCAATTATTTCAAAACATTGTATGGATTTACATATATCAGGTCAAAATCTACAAAATGGTGGGTGGCAAAGTGATAGCTACCTTGCTAAATGCATGAGTAAGTGGATGAAAAATTACCCGTAACAGAAGCCACCCAGAACCTAACACAATAAATCTGATAAACTTTGTCATTACAATGAAATGGAGCACACTGCTACTTGTACACTCTCTGCGACAGAAAATCATTTACTTCAGCTGCTATCTCGTAGGCTCCCTCAACACACCTTCCCAAGGCAACACCAGACACATAGTTGCCCCCAAGGAACAGCCCCTCAAATCCGGTATTTTTTAGAGAAACTTTAGCAGCATCTAGAAGATCAAGATGTCCAACTAAGAACTGTGGAATAGCTTGAGGCCACACTCTAACCCCCAAAACAATTGGATCCTGAGCATTTGGGTTTAAAAGGATTTTTCTCAAATCTCGATCAACTGCTTCAACAAGTTCACCCTCCGTCTGCAATTAAACAAAAGGCTTTAGGAGTAACTCGAAAAGAATGAAAATGAATCTAATAACACAGATAGAGAAATGAAACTCGTTTCATTTTAACAAAACAATTGATGCAAGTATGTAAAATATGTAACAGGTATATGATCAAATAACAGAGAGGATGCCTAAAACCCAGAACCACCAATTATCAAGACATAAATCTAAAATTTTATTATATGCAAAGAGAAGTTTAAACACTTGAAACAAGGTCACTGGACGTCTGGACCAGAGTTCTGATGAAAATCATTAGTCGTTCTTTACTATCCCTGGAGTTTCCAACAACAACGAAGAAGGAAAAGAACCACTTTAACTTTCGCCTTATTTGACACCATAACAACTCAAACAATTGCATCTATCTTACATGTTCATGTTGAATATAAATGTCCTACCTTTGATAAAATCCCAGAATTGGTAGCCCCTCCAATGTAATTCAAGAGTAGAACCCTTCCAGGTGGTGCTCGGTTAGGGAAAAGGGATGAGCTGTATATAGTTCCTGTCAAACCCACAAATATGTTATCATTACCATACCTTCCAAAACTACACAACACATTCTACAGTTCATGATTTATACTTGGATAGTAATTATTAAAAAATCGCGTGGCAACTTAAAGTGGAGTGAGCTTCCACTTTTGCATAATAAATTCAAATATTTACCTAATGTTTGCACTCCTTGGCTCCGTGGATGCAATTGACCAAATCCCTTCAACTCACCATCTATCAAGCATTCTGATCTAATGGCTTCTTTTGGATAGGAAATGGAAACTGCAGCAACTGGAGGATAATAAAACTTTGAAAGTGCATCTGCAGCAGCAGGCTGCAAGAGATATTGAAATGTAGTCACGCATAAGTGTCTCAGCTTATATGATGGCGACTATCATGCCAGAAATTGGCCATTCAGAAATAACTTATTTGTTGACAAGCATTTTTTGTTATTATTAGTCTCAAGCCAAAGCCTATCTCACAAGGGATGTGATGTCCTGATCCTGAAACCCTGACTTTGAAGTAAACAACCGATATTTAAGGAACCTAGTTCTATATAGCTTCTGCTATGTAGGATCTAAGGAATGGCCGGAAACATTACGGGTTTTTTGCATACAGGCTTATCTCGCATATCACTGCTAGTGTACCACTGCACTACCACTACATAACTCTAAAATATTACAAGGTTTTCTAAATTTCTCAATCAACAATAATTTCACAGTCAGGCACAAATAAACAAGGAACTGTTAATCTGTTATTGCCAATTAAAAAAACAAGGAACTGTGATTGATATAATAATACTGGTTTCTTCAGACTTATAGGCATCCAGATATTTTAACAGCCATACACTCTTGCAGTAGGCCAAATTTTTGTCTTTGATTCTGAAAACTGTTTATGGTCTACCCTAGAACCTGCTAATCACTAAACAAAACCCAAACAAAATTATCCGTAGTAGTAAGTTTTTGGAAAAACAAAAACTCTTCTGCAGAGTAAATTAAAATTATCCATATGAACAGGAAAGAAATGATTTTTCTATAAAAATCAGAGGATGATAAATAGGGAAATGTGAAATCATGGAGAGAAAAGCAAATGCAAATGCATGTGCACACTGCACACACAATAAACACTCAAACAATCAAAGAGGCAAAAGACGCGCAAGCAAAGAAAACTAAAGACCAGCAGTAAGGTACCAAGACGTGTATACTTACAAAAACACAAATTCAATAAGACAAATGACCCAGGTCCAAATATTCAACTAATAAAACTGTCATCACATAGAACACTGATATAATCCACTTTTTAGAAAAACTTACAGACAGTGGTCGCAGCAATGGACTAGCAACATGGGAAGGAATGGTCATGATAACAGTCTTGCTCTGCAAAGTAACAACTCCTTCTGGGGTTTCATACGTCAAACTGTACTCTCCACTATCCAGTTTACTAATACTTAAAAGCTTCCAAGATAACTTCACCTTGTTACCTAACCTGCCAACAGGTTACAGGAACACGATTCACTAGGAACATCACCCACGTGAATACTGGTGAAACAACTAGAACAATGGTATAACACAACAAGGAATACCTAGCAGAAATTGCGTTTGGCAACATGGTAAGTCCCTTCCGGAATGATCCAACAGTTTGACCCTTTGGCTTTGGCAGACGCCTACATAATTGTTGCAATCAGTAAACTAACCCATCAACTATGGCAAAATATCCAAAAACTCAGAGCAAATGTATTTTTACGGATCACGAGGTGGTTTTGAAGCTTTATTTCTCTCTTGTATTGCTTTGAAGGCACCACCAATAATGCTACCACCATTTTGTTCGAGCTTCCAAACTTTCCCAAAAGCTGCTTTCATACTTAATTTTGAAGGATCGCCGGCATAGACACCTGTATATGACAAAAATCAGCTAAGCAGGGTTTCCAATACCTTAATGCGGATATTAAAGAAAAGGAAGATGAAGTAAGCTTGTCGCTTCTTGGAGTAAGTACTTGTCATCGTTTCTAAGAGGAAAAATTGGAAGAAAGGAAAAATGGTGCATTTATCAAATTAAGGCTTAATTACACTTTTAGCCCTATAGTTTGAGTTATGTGTGACTTTGGTCTCTATAGTTTTTTTTGAGCGATTTTAGTCCCTCTATTTTAAATATTAACCAAATATGGTCTTATCATCAATTGTCATTCGCATAAATCCTCTAAAGTCTCATTTCATATTAAAATATCTGGCGCTCAACGATGGATTTGAGATATGAAATAAAATCAAAAGTTTACCAGTAAATTTTTTTTGATAAATTTGACGAATTTTGTAGAATGCAAGATTAGGATTTCAAGAGAAGATTTGGGATTTTTTGTTTTAAATTAAGTTGGATATTTTTTGGAGAATTGTAAGTGAAATACTGTCTAAAACAATTTAATATTATGAGAAGTTGAGAGTTTTAAACAAATGAAGAGGAGCGCAAGGACTTGATTGAAAAAATTAAAAACATGAGCGACAAAAATCGACCGAAAAACAACTAGAGAAACCAAAGTCACACATAGCTCAAGCCAGAGAGACCAAAATTGTAATTACACCCTAAACTAACACAATATGCAGAAAGATACTGAACAGCCCCAAAAAGTGTAGCCACTTATGTTACAAATTCCGTATGGACGTAGAAATATTGCCATATTTTTTTTTTTTAGAAAAGTTTCCCAAAGTCTTAATCTATGCAAATTTTAAATTTCAGTTTTTAAGAGACGGGTTGGGGGATGGATTTGAAATATTCTTTGGGGAGTCTAAGAAACTTCTTATTCTTTTTCTTTTTTTTTTGGTCAAGTAGCCTAGTGGCTAGAACTCACACATTTTAATTGTGGAGAAGTGGGGTGTCCGGGGTTTGAACCCCGACCCTTGCATATAATATGCAATATCCCTACCAACTAAGCTAAGCTCACGGGGATAAGAAACTTCTTATTCTATTAGACCAAAAAGCAGTTATTATGATGGATTCCATTTCATTCGCCAAGAACATAAAAGTAGGTAGTTGGCTGAAAGGTTGAAAAGAATAACAACTGAGAGTGAAAAACAGGACAATGAAAAAGTTGGTGGCTCTGACCTGAACAAAAAGGCTCTATCAGGCGTTCAAAAACCTCGGCCCCAAGATTTCGACGCACGAATTCTTCAACCGATTCCTCATGACCCTGTCACCTTCGTCAATATTATATCATATGAGAAAATTCAATTAAGAACACCTGCATTATTTATCCTACCAGTTCCATATATTTCATTTGACATAGTAAGAAAATTAAACAAAAGAAAGGGATCAAAAGAAAACACACTGGAGGAGGAGGGCGAATTCCAAGTGCTCCAAAGCCAGCCCTGATCTTGCCACCAATACTCATTAAGTCAAAGAAAGGCAAATCAGTTGGCTTTCCCGGCACTGGCCTCAATTTCCCATTCCACAGCACAAATCTAGGTGCATCAGGATCACCCAAAACAAGTTCGTCCTTCAAACCACTGTCCACCTACACAAATGAAACAACCAAAACCATATTACCAACATGTGTGAGGCGGCGTCAATGTATTCTCTGATTGTTCCAAAATTACAAAAACATCTCTAGCTGATTGTGTCTTCTGTATAGTAATTTTCAAGAACCAAGTTGATTAATAGTAACAACATATCCAAAAACCAAACAAAACAACTAAGCATCTGTTCCAAAAACCAAACAAAACAACTAAGCGTCTGTTTGATAAGACAACATTTTGAGCTTATAGCAGTTGGTTTATAGCTTATAAGCTCGTATGACCAAATTAGACCTGTTTGGTAACCATTTTTTTCACTAGCTTATAGCATTTTTTGATAAGCCACTTCAAGTAGCTTAAAGCTTATAGCTTGTCAATTTTTCTCTCAATTTTGCCCTTGTTATATTAATTGGAATCAATATCAATATTAGCTCAACGTATCTTTTTTATGTCTTTTCATGTTTATCAGTTAGATCAGCCGAGCCGTTAATTTTACCAAACACTACAAATTCAAACAGCTAGTTTATCCGCTATCAGTTAGCTTATCTACTATCCGTAGAAGCAAATTTATCAATTATCCGCTATTTTTTACCAGATATAGCCTAAATACACATTCGAGGACCAAATTTACTAAAAAGATGACATATTTAATGCTTATTTACTCGAACTAAGACGATTTAGAGACTATAATGACAAAACTAAGACATTCAAAACCAAAATAACTATTTGCTCAAACAAAATTTCAATTTCAACCAATTGCATGCACCACATTACGAATGAAGCTCTAAAAGAGGAAATGACATTGATTACAACATACCACCATGGTGAGCATAGGATCAGAAGGTTGAAAACTATTAGGACCTTCTTCCCAAAGAAACCCATCTCTCTCCACAGTAATAATATTACCACCAACTCGGTCTTTCGCCTCCGTAACAACAACATTGGGAACACCATCAGCATGCTTGGTGGAAAGAGCCTGAGCGATACACAGTCCACTGATGCCACCACCAACAACCACACAGTCGACGGATGAGGACTCTCCGGAATTTGATTTTGGGGTGGTTTTAGTCGGAGATGCAGTGGATTCCTCTGCAATGGAGCAACGGAGACGGAGAATAGGGTTATGGTGATTGCGATTGCGAATGAATTTTGATTTTGAATTGGAGGAGGGGAAAGGGGAATGGAGATAAGGGCGGAGAAGGGTTTGAGAGGGTGAGAAGAAGGTGAGTGTAACCATGGCGGGTGGAGGTGGAGAAAGAAGGAGGGGGTGTAGAAATGAATAACGGATTCAATTCGTTATCTTCAATTGAACTAATAATACTGTTGCTGAAACTTCACCGGATATGTTGTCCAATGTCTGTGTTTGCTTGCAGCTTGCAATTGGCTCTTACATATTCCAATGGACCAACCACTTTTTACTATTTTTCATGTAAATTATTTTTATTTTTAATCTTTATATATCGACCGTGTATAATTTTTTACATGTAAATTCAGTCAAATCACACTTTAGTTTACAGGACTCCTTCAAAATAAAAGAAGATACTTTATAGTACAGCTAGTGATATACGGAAAAAGAACGTGGATATTGGTGCGAAAATGTGTATTAAATCAGGATTTTAAAAGACCTTTTTTGTTTAAAAAGTTTTGTAGATTTTAAAGAACTTTGAAAGATTTAATGATTTTTAAATTTTAAAAAATAATCAAGAATTACAATTTGAATTTCAAAAGCTTTATATTATAAAATTTTAAACAATTTGACATGATTATGTAGATTTATAAGATTTCACACAACTCTCTTTTCTAGTATTCTCGATCCACTCTTTTATTTGTTTTATTTTTCATAAGAAAGAAGGGAAAATCTTAAAAGAAACAACAAAACATAGAAATATCATATTTTTATTTAAGACTTTTTTGTGCTAAAAATTCACTAAAAAAACCCAACAAAATCCATTAAAATCCTATTTAGTAAATAATCATTTGAAATTAAAATGTTTTTCAATAGCACAGGATTTTTTTTTAAGTTACAAGAAACTTGATAGAATACTACAAAAAAAAATTAAGTTACAAAGAGTGTTGATCAAATGTCAGGAGATTTATTTATATTAAGTCAAAGTTTTAATTAAATAGCACAAAACTTTTTTTGTTTTTCTCAACAAGTTAAAATGGAATATATTAAAAAAAAAAAGCTCTTAATCAGCACAATGTGTGCCAAAAAAACCTCAAAAGACTCTTTTTTATTAAGAAGTGAGTGACCTAATCATCCTCGCTTAAAATTCTTTAATATCCTAATTGAAAAACAATAGAAAAAGTTATTTCAAAAATTATTAAAATACGGTTATACAAATATTATTTTTCTTTAGGGGGTGTATTGGATTAGGATTCTGAAATATTTTAAAAGACTTTTTAATTATGAAAAAGTTTTGTGGTATTCAATCAAGACTCTTTGCAACTTCAAAAAAGTCTTGATGTATTCAATCAAGACTCTTTGTCTTTTTAAAAAAGTCTTGAAGTATTCAATCGAGATTTTTCATCACTTAGAAAAAGTCTCGTGGTATTCAAAATCATTTAAATTTCGAAGGATTGTTTAATAAATTGAATTTTGATGGATTTTCTAGTGAAATTTTAGCATGAAAAAGTTTTGTATGAAAAC
>Ga0315915_1001071_pt1 | contig 31908 bp, 15 predicted proteins | sample MpolbnodulesMG_FD_207738 | JGI IMG/M metagenome (GOLD analysis project Ga0315915, IMG submission 207738) | Medicago polymorpha root nodule microbial communities from Los Angeles, California, United States - branched nodules | ecosystem: Host-associated > Plants > Roots > Nodule | place: USA... | reverse complement strand
TAATCATAATTTTTTCAAGTACGTTGTTTACACTTACTATCTTTTTTCTCTTACACACTCCCTCTCTCATTCAAGAGAGGGCCGAAGCCCATATACATATGACCCTTTAATCCATATATATTAAAGCAGGTAGAAAAATGTTGGATGTAGAAAAAAAAACATTTCACGACATATATTCATTGTAAATATATACTATTATTTCGGTAATCTATTAATTAGATATGATGCAAATTATGTGTCCTAAATTAAGGTATCATTTTACCGCTAAAAAAAAAGGTCTCATTTTAAAAACTCATTTACTGTATTAAAAAAATGTTGAAATAATAATTTTGATAATAACTTTATTTTTATAAATATTTGTTTTACTAAAAGTCAAGAAATACATAAACCAAGTGAACATCATCATTTTCACTGGTTTTTTTTTTCCTAAACCATAAAAATGTCCATCTAAATACACTTTGAATTGCTTGAATATCTTCACTTCCATCTTCTACACTAAAAAAACCAAAACAGCTAAATTTTCAATAAAATCTTTAATTTACCAAAACCCAATTGGGGTGGTTTTGTTGTTGAAAATTTGTATTAATATTAATAAATTGTACAAACGATGTCGCTCAACGTTGAAACAAATTTAACTTCACCCCTTTTCTTCTTATTATCATCTCCAAATTAAAACAAAATGTTACCAAATATAAGAGGGCAAACAACATAATCAAGTTGGCCCACATTTTCTAAGTTGACTAATTAATTTCTAAAATGATACGAAATATAAGAGGGCAAACAACAATATAAAGATACAACTTTAAGACATTCAATGGGATTAGAAAATCAATCGAAAAATTACAAAATAGTATCCATCACAATCAGCTATATATCCTTAAAAAACAATATGATTGCAAGAAAGCCAAATAGATCAAATGACTTCACTCCATATGTGATTAGTTGTTATTTTCAATATGATGAGTGAATAAATTTGGTGAACAAGCTGGCCTTGGAAGTTTTATTTCCCTCTCATGTAAATAATAATTAGACAAATGTGGAGGTTCAACATGTCCAATGAACACTGCAAACAATAAGGTTAGTATTTGAATAACCGTGATTCCATTGCAAAATTATTTGAAAGCTTCCCTAACCACTATGCATTGAAGTCTATACTCATTTCTCTACCTGACACCTTTTCAACTAGAATATCATTTGATTTGTTATCAAGATTCTCCTAGTTCCTTGGATCATAAATATTATAATGAAAAAAAAATCATAAACATCGCTCAGTTTTTCAATATTAGATGCATTTGCCACATCATTAGAAATACTATAATTATAATCAATTTCTCCATTTTTTTTTCGTTTTCATGATCTGAATTTTATAAGTTTCTGTATTGCTCACTTAGTAAAATGTAGGGCTGAAAGCACTTGCTAGGGGGGTATATAGTAAATATATCATTATGACTGAAAAATTTGTTTATGTTTGGCCCCCTAGTGCAGTTTGCTATATAACCCCTCCCCTCTTCTATAAAACAAGTTTTGCAATATACACCCTCCTATAAAAAAAATTGAGCCCTACAAATCTGGGTCCTAAATTGTCACACCCCGAGCCTATGCTCAGAACCGGCTCTGATGGTTAATACAATTGAAAAATGTTGCTAAACATTCACTCTATGATTCCTTCTTCAGCCATCACCTGATGTGTGTTATTCTCTGTGCGTCGGCGTTTCTTCCCGTTACTTTCCTATGGTGATGTGTATGAATTCTTAGACCACGTATAATATCATGATGGCAGGGAAAGCCCAAGACTACCTCTCTTTGTTTTTATTTATTTAATAGACTAGTATGATGACTCTTTGATTCATTATTTACCCACCTAATTTTTCTTTAAAAATGATTGATTATCTTGAAAATTATAATATCAAAATTTAATGTGTGATGCTTTTTTTCTTCTCAAAGTGATTGCCATAGATTTTTTTATCTATTTTATGAGCCCAAATTGATCTTTTCAAAAGCTTTTGAGGAGCCAATTGTGTTTGTTTTCCAAAATACGTTTTACATTTAGAAGAAATAGAAATACACAGTCATCACATTTTCTATTATTCAAATATCAAACTACAAAATACAAATAGCATTTGCTTGATCTATTGTAATTGATCTCCCTCAGTTCTTATTTATGGACATATCGCTTTATTCTACATTACACCCTCCTTCCAAAAAAACACGTATAAATGATCTCCTTGCTTTGGAGCAATTTGAGGATCTCCTTTCAGCTGTTTCCAACCCTTACTATTAGTACTCTAAATTTTTAATAAAACCAAGAGAGGTAGTCTTGGATTTTCCCTGCCATCATGAACTCCATAAAAAAAGTTAAATCCAAAAGTATAATAGAATAATGACATGGTTTAGAGGAAAGAAGAATAAATTTGAAAGAAAAAAGTGTGAAAGAACCAAGTCATGAAATTACGTGGTCTAAGAATTCATACACATCATGGGCGATTCAGCTGTTTCCAACCATTATTATTAGTACTCTTAATTTTTAATAAAACCAAAAACCTTTGTCTCTACAATTTTCTCTTTTACATGTATTTGACAAAAATAACCTTTTTAGTTTCTTGAAGAAGAGGACGTAATATTAAGGGTTATAAATTAGGGTAATGCTTGAAATCCTGAATTTTGTTTCCAAAAAACATCGTGATGGCTATATATTAAAAGGGGTGACCCACATCACACAATACTCTCCTTGTTTTTCGTGCAGCCTGATTTAATTGGCTAAAATTATATTCTGGAAGTTCTCGGAACAAAATGGGTCGCGATATATAGCAACGACCTATAAATTATAATGCTTTCTATATCCACTTCTTACGCCTTCACATAGTTGTCAACAACAAAAAATATAAACATCATATTCTTCACATCAACAATAGCTGAATGAGAATGGAAATTGTCTCTCACCTATGTTAGCTACTAATCATGAAACAACCAACTAATAACTCATACACATGTTCCCTTTTGTTCAATTAATCCAACCACATAGTCTCCCAATTCACAAATATTAAACATGTGCATGTAAGTCTCTAAAAATAATTGCATCACATCAAGTTGAACTTATTCAATAACCATTAAAAACTTAAAATAATTCTAATGATAAGACCAAAATAAAAATGTAGGTTCTATTCTCTACTTTAACATGTATTCGAGTATTAAATAAGTTACTAAATGAATTAATAGGATATACATGCACAATATGACGGGCCAAGTAATTCGGAGGTCAATCTTCTTTGTAAAAAAAAAGTGAGAGCCAAATAACAAATTTGGAAAACCCGAAACCATTAGGTTGGGACGGTCTACGAGTTGGGTCGAGTCCTACCACCCATGGGGTGAACATACTTTTTACATGTTTACATCTTTCAAAAAATATAACCTAATATCTTTAAAAAAATAAAAATATAACCTAACATATCCATCTATAGTTTACATGAAATAAAGACTTATTTATTCTATTTTGTAATGGGTCTTCAACACTTGTTTCTGGTAATCGAATTCCTTTTGTCATAAAGTTATGGAGTTGAATGAAATTCATTTAGCACAATTGCAAGGAAAATAATGGATATTGGCATATGATTTGGTTACCCTTTTGCATTGACCCGAGTTATTGCTATAAATATTTGACGAGGGATGGAGAATTAATTATATTTGCTCCAGTCCCATTTATAAGAATTTGTTTTGTCCCGAATATAAGAAAGAAAAGGTCACATATTTTAAGATACATTAATTTCTTATTTTACTTTTATACCCCCTATCTATATTTAATAGAAATGCTTGGAATAACATCGAATTTAGGTACCGTTTGGCCTGACTTTTTTTCACATTCTCTACATTTTTAAGGAGAAGTTAGGCCAAACACAATTTCAATAAAGTACTTTATAAAAAAGTACTTTTTTTAGAATGCATAAAATTGAATGGAGTGAGCTTTGACCAAAAGTTGTTGAATGTTACTCCAAAAAAACTATTTCTCGACAATTTATTTCACAAGCACATCTCTTCAACTCACGCTGACAACCTTTTCTTTTAATTTTTCAATATGCTTTTTTCTTCCATTTTATTTTATTTTATTTTTTTGAACCGGTCCATTTAAATTTATTATCTATTTTTGAAGGAATTTTATTATCTTTATATCACTTATATATTAATTTCAATATCTTTTAATTATCACAACCTCGCAAATATTTTTATTCACGCTGTCATTGAATGACACCGAATATTTTTATTCCCTTTCTTCAACCTCGAAAATATATACACACACATTAACGTTTAAAGTAATACTTTATGTCCGTCTGTCTATTTTTTTGTTACGCTAATGCGTATAATTTTTTTTAGTGTTGCTTAATGCGTATAATTTTTTTTATTTTTTGTTACGCTAATACGTATAATTTTTTTTAGTGTTCCTTAATGCGTATAATTATTTTTATAAAATTTTGATTTTAATTAAAAGTACAAGAGTAGTTGCCTAGAAATATTATACTTATATATATTTTACAATTTGTATTGTGACAAATTATGCATATCTTTTTCTTTAATATCTCTTTTACGATTAATTATGCAGCTGTTTAATATCTCTTTTTTTACGATTAATTATGCAGCTGTTTGTTTATTTAATAATCACACTAGCTCAAGACGAGCCTGGAGGATGAGAGAAACATGCTAATATTCTAATACAGAGTGCACCAGTAACACAAATAAGTTGTAAGAAACTTTTCATTAACAATGAAGATAGAGAAGAGGAGAAATTGTGTCTTCTATGGAGAAATATTTGTTGGGGTATAAACCCAAATCAAATAAGTTGGACACAATCATACAAATATTTTTTTTAAGAGAAAATGGTTTAATAATTTGACTAATTTATCGATCATTTAATTTCTTTTATTATTGTGTGAGTGTTCAAATATTTTTTTATGATTCAATCTATGTAAGTAAGACTAGATCATGTTCTATCATAGAAATTACATGAAACATGAGTTCGGCAATTAGACATCCTTTGTGAGTGTATGAGATAAAGCTAAATAGTGATCTGACTCATGAAAAGACATCAACATTAAATTAATACCAATTTTAAATTTATCATTTGGAGAATAATATTTGAACACCTCCACTTCTTCATACTCATTCAAGATCTTATTTTAGACCTATTTCTCTCTTCTTATCACATCATCAATTTATCACATCACTATATTTTTTTTCCTCTTCATTTAAAAATGTATACATCAATATGGAGTGTACACTAAATATTTTCCTTATTTATTTTTCGGTTAATATAGACCGATTTCTATATATAATAATCAAATTGGTCAAAAGAAACATATGCAAAACAACACACTGGTCAAAAGAAACATATTCAAAAACAACACACTAGATGGTATACATTTATTTATAATATATTTTTTGTGTGTTATATATAACCCTAAACTATAATCTCATGAGTAACACCGGTTCAATGGTTAGCTTGATTTCGATTACATTTATCATAAAAAAGATGCAGTCAATCAGTTCACTAATGCAAATGTAGCTAATTCCATAAATTATTGGAATATATGTATGTTAAGAAAAAATTTAATTTTTTTTTAAAATAAACTATTTTTTTCACTTTATTTTCTTTTTCAAAATATTTGTATAGAAAACAATACAAATTGTTTAATATTATTACTTTCAGTGTATTTTATATATATATATATATATATATATATATATATATATATATATATATATATTTTGAATAAGTTGGGTATATAATTTTTAAAATAGTAAAACATTCTTAACGTAAATGCATGGTACTTATATACTGCAAACGAAATGACAACTACCACTTTACTCGATAAGGATGAATGGTATGGATTTCACATGATGTAGTTTTTTAGAGAAGAGAAAAATGCAAGGATGCATTGTCCAAGTAGAATTAGAAATTATGAGGGTAAATAAATTAATAGATAAGTTATGCTCCTTGTGGCCTAGAATGTTTTTATTTTCCCCTATGATCGAAGAAATTCTAAAATATGGATCTATTGTGAACTCGCTTGGGTGGTCTCTAAAATCTCGCTTGAATTTGGTCTCTAGAGGTACTCATTCGGAATGATCCACACACCAAAATATGGGCATTCACGAAAAAGTCACACTCTAGATGAGATTCTAGCCATAACCAAATAGGAAGTACATCCGAAAAGGTTATAACCGAACCTCTAACTCCCTAAGGTTGCACTCAGGCCCGGTTATAGGACCCCGCTCTGTGTGTGAAATTGTGTAAGTGTTGTGTGTGAGGGGAGCAAAACAAAAAAAATTACCCAATGTGTAAAACAAATACACATATATTGTTTGGTTTCAAGTGTGAGTGGTTAAATTCCACGTCGCATATGAATGGGTAAAATATTGGATATAGAAGAGAGATGACCCACATACCCAATTCTTTAATATTTTGGGTATGATGTGTCACTCTCTTCTGGTCCTGGAGCATTGATCTGTTGTTGGTATCGACGCTCCTCCGAACTCCCCAACTAGTTGTATCAGAGTCCTGATTCTACTTGCTGGGAAATTGGAAATGGGAATGAGATCCTGATATTGGATCAAGTATATATATATGAGATGGGAACTCACACTTAGGGGGAGATTGTTGGATTCAAGTGTGAGTGGTAAAGTACCATGCCACCAATGAATAGATAAAATATTGAATATATCAATTGGAAGCCATTGTATCAAACTTAATATACGACACATTTGATAATTCTTTACTACATATCATATTACAAAATCCACTATTGGATTGAAAACTATCATCACATTGATCTTATTTACAAAATTTGACATTAATCGAATATTATTTGATGTGCTAATGAGTTGCATCAAAATTAAAGTCTTATAAACTTTTACCAACGCGTTAATTTTTATGTATCTCGTTGATATCTGACAAATATCAAATTTTATATACATAATTTATGTGATAATGGCTTTTAATCTAACCGTTAATTATACTCCCTCGAACCCCTTCTCTGAGAATCGGATGATTAACACAAATTATACATATAATCTGTGAATCCATGTATATCAAAACAAATAGATCTAAACAGCTGAAATTTATTCCATTTTATATATACTATTTTTCTCCTTTGCTCTTAACATTACATACACACACAATTTTTTTTTTAATACACACAATTGTTTCTATAATCTATGATAATTAAACATGTTACATGTTTCTTGAAAAAAAAGGGGGATAATGTTACGACTTATGTGTCCTAAAAACCAAGATTTAATAAGATCTTCAAAGCCGACACTTATGAGTGATACATAATTAATAAATTGTTTGAGATTTAAGATCACCAAATTGTTGCAACTTAGGTGTACATTCACCCCTATAATTACCACTAAAAATGTCAGTTTTAGCCATTTGTCGTTTAACTTTTTACACCTCTCTTTTTAACTATTACTTTCAATCTTCCCGGGTTTAACATGAGTTCACCCATGTGTTTTTCATTATGTACAATTTTTCATGTTTTAATTTTTTTATTCCTTCTGAAAACATCATTTCAACATTTTCGGTTTGAATGAAATTTCAGAGTTTCTAAGTATCTAGTTTTCCGATTTGGAAAAATATAAGTAAAAAAAAGTTACAAGAAAAAACAAACCAAAAAACTTTATGTATGTTTTTCGGAAATATTATACATCCCGGAAAACTGTATATATGTTTTTAGAGAAAATGATGTACACCGGAAAATTTTAAAAAATTTGTCATGAAATAAACTTGTATCGGAAAACTCTGGGGAAAAAATTCCGATTTACTTTCTCTTTGCTCTTTGAAAATATAAAAAAAAACAAAAAAAAAAACAGAGAGAACAAAGTGAAGCGTTTTACGGTTTTAGTTTAAATATGAGGGCAAAATGGATAGTTCATGCAAATGTGAAGGTATAATTATTTGTATACATGGTAAAATTTTATAGTTAGCCAATGTAAACAACATAGGCTACATGCCCACAACATACGTTTTATTAGATTCATTCCAAAAAAAAAAGGGCGGATCCACACAACAAATTAGAGGCAAAAAAAGACCAAAAAGTTGATCTTGTAAAACATTTTATTGACATTGTTTTTTGAAGGGAACATTTTTTTTTTTTTGAGAGTTAATCACGTGAAACATATTCATTGTATTATTTTATCAAAAACTATATAAATATTCTAGGTCAACTACATATTCATTGTATTTTTTTATTTTTTTTATCTTTTTCTGCCTCTAATTTTTTATGTGTATTATTCAATGTTTTTTGAAGGAAACATTTTTTTTAAAATTAATCACGCAAAACATATTCATTGTATTACTTTTTTTGTGAGGGAATATTCATTGTATTACTTTATCAAAAACTATATTACCATATGGTTAAAAGTTTGAATATGATTTGCGAAATGTAATAAAATAAAATGGTTCCCGAAATTGTAGAAAGGGTGTTGGAGAAATGGCTTTCTTATTGTTGTATTTAGAATGATCATGTTATGATTATACAATGAGTATAATGCATAGTTTTAAAACCTGGCTCGGACCAGCCGGTCGAACCGGTTGGATCGCGGACTGGGTGCATGAAACTGCTTTTTTAATTAAAATAAAATAAAATAGAAATCTTAGGTTGATGATGCTAGTTTTTTATTTTTATTTTATTTATAATTTTATGTATGACTCTAGAAAATATGAAGTATCTCTGAAAGAAGGAGACATTCGGAATGTTCTTTTTCAAAAATAAAAGGTAGAGTAGCTCTCCTTGTGGCCTAGCATCGGTTTTCTATGATAATAGACATTCTTATGGATCTAATGGATTTTCTGTAGTGAACACTCACATGGGTGGTTCATCTAACTAATTTGTAGGTATTTGGTCCCTAGAGCCAAGTATCCATTCGAAATGTTGACCACCGACAGGATGTACATCCAAAAAGTGGGACATTCAAAAGGATCACACTCTACGCGAAGTGTTCATGACAACCAAGCAGGATGTACATCCAAACCGATTATCACTAATCACTTTTAACTTACCCTAGGTTTCACTCAGGCCCGAGTGTAGAGCCTCACTCAAAGTGTGTGTTCAAAGTGAGTGTCGTGTGTGAAGAGAGCATATAAACTACTAATTCTTAAAACCAAAATAAAATGGAATACATCCTACAACTAGAAAGTTCAAATACAATTGTATTACATGTTTTCTAGCCTAAGGTTCCAATATTATACGAAACAAAATAAATATATACAATAAATTAAAGAAAATGATATAGCGTATAAATAGAATTACAAGTCGTCGCGATCAAAAAGTCTCTCGTTATTGATAAGATTTAATTTAAAAAGAAAGAGATGACTAATAGATCGTCACGACTAAAAGCCTCTCATTTATTGCAAAGATTTAACTTTAAGAAAAAAGAGAGGACTCACATGATAAAGAAAAAGTCTCTATTGTTGAAATTTCATTTTGAAAGAAAGCGAGGACTAACTTATTGTCCAAATATCCTCACAACAAAAAACCTAACTGATCATGGAAGAGTGTTACCTGAGATTTAGAAACCCTCTTGTTGAACCGATGAATATATCCTTTACAAAACTGTAGGATGTATAACCTAGACAAACATTGACCAAGAGTCCAAGAAAATACATATAAGTATGTAATAAAAGAAAAACAGTATAAATCTTGAACATATAAACATTCTATATATATATATAGCTTTTAAATTAACATCAATACAACTAATCCAAGAACAAGCTGTTCACATACTCCTTCTAAAGATAAACTCAAAACCTGTAATTGACATCCAATGATTTGAAAACACTATGAGCTGATACATTCCATTGGATATAAAATCCATTGGACAAGAGAATAATTAAAATTGGGTATTTTGCTTTTGAATTAACCATTTCCAAGACAAGATTTGAATTTCTTACTGAGTTTTGTGTGTCTATTTTCAATCAGTACCATTTTCATTACGACAATCTTTAGCCATTTATTTGAGATAGATAATATGGTAGTAAAAAAATACGACTAAAAAAAAAAAAATCCATGACTGAGCTTAATTAGTATACAATATTAGTGTGGAAAAAAAAAATCATACTTTTATAAATATTTGTTGAACTATTTTAAGAATCAATATAAGAAAGTGACATAATGGTGAGATATAATTATGGGATGTATGTGTATCTCTTTTTTATACATAGTACATAGACTGAAATTCTAAATTCAGTTGTATGAGTTGAATCCAAATTTTCGGTTTAATTTTAACTTGATAAATAAATGAAGAATTTTGGTTTGCCTTGTCAATCCAAAAATGTAATATACTAAACTAGTGATTCTAATTAATAATGGTTACCAATATTTGTATGAGTTGATACTTATTTATATAGATTATTAAGTAAAACAATATCTGTATATATATGATGACAATTCCATTCTATCAAAGTTTTCTTTTCACAAAATAACGTACTCTAAAGCTGTTCTTGTAGTTTTCCACTATAATTTTAGCCACTTCAACAGGATCATCCATAGGAGTGGTGGTAGTTTCTCCATTCCAGCTAGCTGCTAGGTCTTTGATCTTTATTGAATACTAGTAAATAAAAAATCAAAAGTTTAACAAAAAAAAGAAAAAAATGAACAATCTGTTAAACATAGAAAACAAAATCAAACTGACAGAATCTTATACAGAAGAGAAAGAACATACTTGACAGTTGACACACAAAAGCAAAGAGAAGTGAGATACATATATAAGTTTTTATGGTTTATGTTTTCTTTCTTGCGCCTGTTTCGTTTTGTGGCTGCATGAGTTATAGGTGTTTGTAGTTTTGGTGTTGTGATTTTAGCTCCTGAAGGTGCTTTTGGTTTGGTTGGTGTGTTGTGGAGTAGCTTATCAAAGAGCAAAGCATATGACAGAGCAAATACAGCAGTGAGATATGTCTTATAGGTTTGATTTAGTCATTTCTTTTAGAAAATACTTTTAAAAATTATTAAAGCATTTTATCCAAATATAAACAATATCAGATTTAGTAATTTCTTTTAGAAAATACTTTAGCAAACTACTAAAGCATTTAATCCAAATATAAACAACGTCTATTTTAGGAATTTCTTTTAGAAAATACTTTAGTACTTAAAAACCACATTTTTTATCATACTTTTCTTTATGATTTTAATTATAATTTTTTACTGATAAAAAGTATTTGATTCATTATAATTATTATTATAATTTTATTTTAAATTATATTCATAAAATATTTTATGAAATTTTATTTAATACATTATAATCTGCATGATCATGTTCACGATGCCACCTTTGTACATTTGCATAAATTATATTCATAAAATATTATGATATTGATAGTTATTTTTTGCTTGTCAATTTGCTCTTGTTCCTTCTAGAACATCATTGATATGATATTGATTTAAAGTAAAATATTCATTTATTTATATACAATAATAATATGGAGTAATGTAATTATGATTATTGAGAGATGGATGAAAGTATTCATTCTTATTCATTAGTAGTTTTTTTTGTTATTTGCAAATTGTAAAATAGTTAAAGAATGTTTTACATAAATTATATTATCAATACATGTGTCTTTTTCTAATAAGACACCCTTGAATTAACCCACTTAAATATCTACACAATCTAATCTGATTAATCCAAACCAATTTATGTAAATACATGACAAGGAAGGAACTACTAAGTATCCACCACCACAATGCCGTGGCTACAACCTATGTTCTCATAACCACGTTTGTTTTCTTCTAAGACTTGCTTAATTTGTCTACACTCATATGGACCACTTGTTCGCATGAGATTTTTTCTTATAGATTCTAGAATATATTAAGGATACATGCAAGTTACCAATGAAGTATCAAAGGTTACGAATTCATTTATTTACTAGTGCTAGCTAGTTGGATCATGCACTAAGGTTACCTTTGTTTGTATAAGTTTTCATTTAGGTGGGGTAGGCTGCATGGCTAGCGTCTTGCTTAATTTAGGGTGGTTATCCATGCATCAAATAAAATCATAAAAAAATTTATTTGTGAAACATTTGCATGCACAAATAGACTTCATTTTGTTACGTAGTTTTTGCTTTATACGTAGTGGGCTAGACAAACATTGACCAAGAAAATATATATAAGTATGTAATAAAAGAAAAACAGTATAAATCTTGAACATACAAACATGTTATATATATCTTCTAAATTAACATCAATACAACTAACGGGTGTGTTTCAATTATTATTATTTTTTAAAAGCAAAAAAATTATTAAAAAAACTAATCCAAGCACAAGCTGTGCAAGAATTAGAGAAGATATATACAAGCACCAAATATACAACTCTAGCACGAGAAACAATCTACAAAGGCTCACAAATGATCAATAGTCCCATACATACATGATTAAATATAGATAAAGACCTGACAGAAAACTTGTATAACACTTAGAGCTAGATTGAAGCATCTGATTTAGTAATTTCTTTTACAAATACTTTTGTAAATTATTAAAGCATTTGATCCAAATATAAACAACATCTAATTTAGTAATTTCTTTTAGAAAATACTTTAGTAAATTACTAAAGCATTTTATCCAAATATAAACAACATCTATTTTAGGAATTTCTTTTAAAAACTACTTTAGTACTTAAAAAACCACTTTTTTTAATCATACTTTTCTTTATGATTTACTGATAATAAAGTATTTGATTCATTATGATTATTAATATAATTTTATTTTAAATTATATTCAAGAATTATGTTGATGTGTAAATTTCATGTGTGTTATTCTTATTTTAACTATACACCATGCACATTTTGAGCTGTATTATGTTATACATTTTTGTGTACCATCTCATGCCTGTTAATTGTACACTGTAATTGCTATTTATTATATTATAAAATATCAGAGTGAGTCCTCTTCTGTCCAAAGCAATTGCTATATACATAACCTAATTTGGTGCTATTCATATTGGTATTGTAGAGTGTGTTCATGCTACTGTGTATAAATTGATAATATGTTTGTATATAGCACTAAGTATACGTATACAGCACTAAGTATATATAAATTAAAGGCATACTTTTATGAAGGTTAATTATGAATTAAAGGCATATTTTGAGTATGAAGGTTAATTATGAATTAAAGGCATAATTTGAGTATGAACGTTAATTATGCATAGATATAATATGTGTATGTGGGTGTAAGTATATGTATTAGATTAGATTAGATCATAGGGTCCTTCCTAGCTGGTCGGATTCTCCGCTCTGTTTATTGCGGGACATGCAAGAAGGGTAAGTTGGAACAACCACTCATGAGAGTTAATAGTATTCTTCCACCTTGCCAAAACAATTTAAACTATGAAGTATTTTATATATATGAGTTGGGTTCTACCTAATGAGGAATATAAAGTAAAGTATAAGAATATAATTGGTTAAGAATTATTAACCGAGAATTGTGGAATTGACATTTATGTTTGCATTGAAAATCTTGTTCATCGACAAGATTATGTTTTATTCCGCTTTTGGAGGCTCACTGAGATAATTAATATATCTCACCCCTCGTTGATTTCATTTTTTTTCAGGTGTAAGCTCTTCCAAATTGTAAATAGACCGGATCACAGTCCCGGTCTAGATTTAGGATCTATTTAATTATTGTACTTTCAAAAATACTCTCTATGTAATTTACAAATAATTTGTGTATGATTCTTGAAAAAAAACGTGATCATTCAAAGTTATTTAAGAAAAGTTTTTCTTCGAATGCAAGCTAGTCTAAATTATTTTTATTTCAAGCTAAATTTTCAAGTCTTTTTCCAAAGTAAATTCCCATTTAAGAAGAAAGTGTTTAAAATCCTATCATTCAAGATTATGACGTTACAATTCATATGAGCAACTTGCTTTGAAAACTGTTTCACACTATATTAATGTCATCATCACCCACAAGTAACCTTAAATCAATGTCGAAATCATATTGCATTTTGGATGCATCCAATATATAGTCTTGAAGTGAAGAAAATCCAATTTATTAAAGATTTTTTTTTACAAGGTTTAAGTTGTTTACTGTACTAATCAACATCAATTGGAGGAAAGCTATCTAGATTACCACCCACATATTTCAAGACCGTGTATTATCTCTTTCAAATTTACCCTCTTAGGCGTGACAGTGAAATTTAATTTAATTTGTCATCAATGACAAAATAGAACCATATATGAGAGACAACCACCATAAACCGTGTGAATGGACAAAAAAGCATGAGCCACGTGAATGGACAAAAATATTTTAAAAAAACACTAAATAAAGGGGCCACATGCATGCAACCTTAAAAAATCATCATATGAAACAACTTTAAACAATTAATATTGAACACAAAATACAATGGAAACTCAACAATTATAAATGATGAAGGTATACAACTCAAGCAATAAAAACGCAAAAGGGACGACAAATCAAGAGGAAATACAACAAAAAGACAGTGAATATAGATGGACGGTTTCTGTTCTTTGGGTCTATCCCCTTCTTTCAATCTCAATGGCAAAATGATTAGAAACTTAGGGTTTTTGAAGGGGAAAAAAATGATAATAGAAGTAGGAGGGACTTCCCCTTAAGAAAACAAAAAAGTAGGAAGAACTTATTTGACCAAAATTAGTTAGGGATTAGTATGTAGTTTTGGAATAATAAAAATAAAAATACAATTAGTGGCACAATCTAATTTGGCCAATTAAAACTTATCCATTGGTGTTTTGTTTAAGCTGACATATATAAAACTTTAATCAAATACATCATCAACCAACCACTAAAATATGAGTCAAATTATTCCAAAAGAAAATGGCGGATTTTAATTTGAGTATTACTTTTTATGAGAGATCAAATTGAGTCACGCGTAAATTATGAAAGATTAAATTAAGTCTTACTCAAAATAAAAATTCATGCAGCAGAATTATTTAAATTGTAGTCCTAGATTTCTATCTAACTGTTTCAACTGCCAAAGCTGTAGATATATATAGTGACATTAACCACTATGCTCTCATACAAGTTGGTTAGAGTTTCAAATCCTTCACCATTCTTTCACTCATTCACCCCCACCTCTTCTTTATGATCACCTCTCCTGTTTCCCCATTCTCACAGGTCACAATCACAAAACCGCTTTCTCATGGAAAGAAATTCATCCATTCAGAGTAAAAACAAACAAACTCAGAGCAATGCTTCAAACCCATCAAGCACCATGCGATAACTTCATTAGAAATTTGGTTCATTTCGGTCCATTTCTATTTAACGGTTATACTTCTATCTTAAAATAATCGAACTTTTTGAAACCTGCTCAACATCTATCATGCATAGCATAGCTATGGGTCCGGACGAATACCAGTACGTAATATACAATAAATTTAAAAAACAAAATGAAAATACCACTACGTTGATATAAAACATAAAATAAAATAAAAAAATCAAGTGACTTACTACACTATTGTTGTAAAAACATGTTTAGAAAAAATAAATTATAATAAAAAATAGTATAATACTATCATATTTTAATTTAACCACATTTTGATCATCATATTGCTTCAAAGATTTATTTTTTGGTACACCTCCTCCACTATTTTCATCAAAAGTAGAAGAGAAAATAGAGATACAATAAAAAAAAGTAAAATAATTTTGGCTATTTTTTCATTGTGTGTACGTTTATGCTGCATGTACTACGACGAATCATCTTAATAAAAATGGATATGTTTTGATATGTACAGTACAAATACCATACACGTACCTAGTACATATGTGTATCCGATACGGATGCTTCATCATGTTTGGAGTACCCGTAATATTTTTGTGGTGGTAGTGTAGTCTATGGTTGTTATCCTCCATTGTTGGATAACCTATAAGCCAAAATGAGAATTTTAAAGATCAAATTATTGTCACCGGTGATAGTAATGCAATTCAGTCAAGACCTGCGCATGCATACCACCAGATGAGGTATGTTATTATATCATGTCTTTTGTTTCACTTTTTTTTTTTAGGTTTTGATTTAGAAGGGTATATAGAACATGGATTTTTTTTTGGGATGTTAAAGAACATGGAAATTTTGTACACAGTACAGTGACAAAAGAAAGTGGAATTTTTTTTATTATATGCTAACTTAACCTCGAAGTCTTTGCTTTGAAAATCATAACAAAAAAATGATTTAAGCTAAATTTGGTATATAAGAATAAGAAAAAAAGTTTTGTCATAAAAAAAAAAAGAGTAAGAAAAAAAGAAGTTAATTTAAGTAAATAGCCTTCAATGAATTGGTGGTCCCTAGTCATGTCAAAGGAGACCCTAATGCGTCTAAAATAGTTTTGATTTTCACAGATAAATTTTACTTTTGTTTTGAGTGGAATATTGACACCGAGCTTCACATATATAGGAATAGAGAGAGGTCTTGAAACTTGACCGAAAAAAGAAAAAGAAAAAGAAAAAAGAGAGAGGTATTGAATAATGATACAGAATGTCTATGAACCCGAACACAAATCCACCCACAAGTGAGTGAGAGAAAAACACACACATAAATGAAAAAAATATTTTATATATATTATTTCATTTTATTTCATATTTTAAAATAATTTTGATACAAAATATTATTATAGTAACTTTATTATTATTTAATAGCTATACTCTTTGTGTCAACAAATAATTAATATTTTTCTTTCAATTTTTTTATAATTTTATTATGTTAATGATAATAAATATCAATTTTCAATTATATTTTTCAATAGACATAGATGGGTGGTGATGTGTAGAAAACCAACCCAATCAATGGATCCGTTTGTTTATCTAAGATTACTACAAACTTTTTTTTTTGAGAGGAGAGATTACTACAAACTTATTTTGTACATTTATGTGTAAGTTATTTTCAAGAATTATTTTGTTAAAAAATGATTTTTTTTGTTGAAAATAAAATGTTACTTTGATTAGTTTTAGAAGAAGATTATTTTTAAAAGAAAAGAGAGAAACACTTTTGATAACTTTAAACAAACACAAAATAGCATACTTTTTTTTTAAAAATTCTCTATAAAATACTTCAAATTATTTAAAGCATAAAAAATGACATTTTGAAGCTATAAAATGTTTTTCGGGTATTGCCAACCAATGTCTCGAGTGCACTCTTTAAAAACCATAAATAGTAAGTTTTTATGAAAATAAGTGTATTCAATGCATGGAAATAAAAATGTTTAACATTTTTAAGGAATAATTTCTTCATTTGAAATAATTAAAGAGTGTTACGAGGACACTTGTTAATTTTTTTTTTTTTAATAATCTCCGTGTCAAATAGCTGAACAAGCGTCCAATTTTTTAACCTGGCATGAATTTGAAAAACTCGGATTGCCTGCCATCAACAATTCAACAGCACATTTATAGTTGTATCGAGATTTAACGTTTCAAATATTACATTCGGTGTTTTTTATTTTTATTTAAAAGAATTAAAACATTAAAATCTAAATCATCCAATCTTAATTAAACGAATACGGGTATGTCCAATTCTAAATTTGAGTTGGAAAGGTGTCCAACCTATTTTGAGATCATCAAGAGGACTTCAAGATCACGTTGTTGCTTTGTTAAGAAAATGGCTCTTTGAACATTTCTTGCATCCGTTGGTATTAAATAATAATGATATTTTTTAACATTTTTTTATTTCATTTTTTTATGAAGTTTCATTCTGTTTCTTTATTAGACTAAACTAACTATATATTTTACATTTTCAATGTTTATCTCAGTTATCCTACATTCTAAAAAAGATATATTGTCTCAAATGACACATCTTTTTAAAAGTCAAATGAATCATCTTTGCTATGTCATAATTCTTAACATCACCCTCAAAGCAATTTGAGCAAGTTATGCCTCATCAAAATACATAATTTATATATTTTTTTCGAGATATAAACCTATATATTTTGATTTATAAAGACAAAAAAATATACTAGGGTCACTGAATAGCATGATCCAAAGAAGCTTTGGTCCATCAAATCGGAATTCCATGTAGTCAAAATTTCCACACAGTTATGCACTCAGTAGTTTGTGGACGAATTAAAGATCAAACTTATAATTGGAATAATCTATTTTGGTCCATGATGAACCAACTTTTAACAATGAGGTATTGGTCCAACATAGTTTAAAGCTTAACTAAACTATGCTATATTGCTACACATATCCTACGGTACTCTTTCAATATTATTGAGTGAAAATTATGTACACATAATTTTAATTCTTTTTTGTTCAAGTAGTCTAATAGTTAGATTCACACACATTATGTTCGAACCCCGACCTCTGCACAAATTATCTCTAGTAACTATCAACTGAGCTACACTTACGGAACATGTATACATAATTTTATTGCATAACAAAAATACTTTATTAAGGTGTGTTGTTAACATTTCAAATTGGTTTATGAATGCAAGGGTAAGAATCTGGAAGGTAATGGTGGAAGAGATGAACATGGTTGGGGAAGTGGGGCCATAAAGTGAGCATGTGCCTGCAGTTGGTCCATGCCTGAGGGAATTAGAGCACGTGGAATTAATGATTGAATATTGATTATATTCAATCACCACAATTTGGGAACTGTCTTTTTATTCAACAATTAATTTCACCAAACTGTAATCAATTTTCAACGGATGATGTCTAACATCATGCACTCGTGTGTGATGTATATACGCGTAGATCTAAGTAAGTTTAAGTTGAGTTTGGATTGAAGTCTTTTCAAACAAAAAAAAAATTGAGTTTGGATTGATTTTAATGTATAGGAATTTCTAAATTAAGATGTTTACTTTTTACATTGTTATAAGTTTGTATAAGGTTTTACCTAAAAAAAAAAAAAAGTTTGTATAAGGTTTCTGTCGAAACAAAAAAAAACTTGTAAAAGGTGTTTGGATGTAAACAATTTAGTTCGGTTCTGAGATAAAATATGGTAGAATTAATCAAATGTATATCAATTTGATTGATTATGTTCTCATCGCTTTTTAAAAGTGAAACCCAACCAAACTAAACGAATAGTATTTGGTTTGGTTTGATTAACCGTTCGTTTAAAAATCAATTAAAAAAATCATAAAAATATTTAAAAGTTACGTAAATACCTTTGAATTTTCAACTTGCATAGAGTCATCAAAATAGTAAAAAAAAAATCATTACTTAAGAAAATCATTAAGGAAAATAAGTGTTAACTATGATAGATGGGTTAAAGTACAAATAGAATGTTTAAAATATGATTTTATTCAAGGAAATGTGAAACATAATCTCATTTAAGATAGCTACACTTCTCCAAACTGATGGTAGAAAAAAGTAACAAAAAAAAACTGATGGTAAAATACAGTTCTTAAAAGATCATGTCTCTGAACATTATTGAGCATGATAGCACCAATTTTCAGTGTCGTTTCTGAGATTTTGGTGGTCTAGGACAAACCTACAATTTGTGTCCTAACTAATAAATCTATATAAACATCAAATTTGATACAAAAAAAACTAAACAACTTTTTTAAGGGCCTAATAGACCCCTAAAAAAAATTGAGGCCCAAATTTCGTATTAATTTTTTGGGCCTAGGGCGGTCCCTCTTCGCCCTGCCTCAAATACGGCCTACCAATTTCCATCCATAATGAAGAAATACGTCAAACCAAAACCAAAACCAAAATTTGTATATTGATTTGTCGGTTTTGTAATTTTTTTTTCGGTATAGTTTTTTAGTTTTATCGGTTTTATCTGAACCATTGAAACCCTAATAAGATGAGAAATTAATTTTAATTTTAAACTACATATAAAAAAGTCGTTCAAAAAACTGATGCTATTGCAGGATATATTTCAAAACAATTGTAGTTGTACTACGTATTCAACAAAAGATGAGTCAATCTGATTTTTTAGACTTTAGAATCCATGTGATTCACATTGTTCATTTTTGTGCCGACAATTCCATAATTCCATTGATATTTGATAAATATGGTCGAAGTCAGAAGGAGTACTTGTTTATGCTTTCTTTCTTTATACTTGGCTGAGTATATAAGCTAGCCCTCAAAACAAAACATAAGGAGTATATATGCTCAAATAATTACAGTAAATATAAAACGCCAAATCTATTCCATTCCAAACCTTATAATCACAATTTGCAGTTATGCATACTCCATTTAGTATCAGGTTACAAGTATAAGCAAGATCATAATGAGTTATTGTATTACTCAGGTCTCAAATAAAATAAAAATAAAAAGTTAAACAAAGTTAATGTGTTTGACTAGAAATTTAAACTATATACATCTATTTTGTTTGATTTTTTTTCTTCTTTTATACTTTAAGACCGAAGAAATACGACATATTTCAAAGACCATTTACACTTGCATATCATTTGATGCATGTGGAAAAAAGTTTCACATGCAACATGTCAATAAATTAAACTCAGTCGATAACATCAATCAAGCCTTATTCTACTAAGTGAGATCAGTTATATGAATCAATAATCGATGTTATAGTAATCTATCAAAAATTATGCCTTTCTCCAACTCATTTATCTTTAGATCCTTCATAATAGTTTCTCGTATAGTTTTTCTAGATCTACTCATACCTCTAGTGATGTCTCCCTTCATTTGATCTATTCTCCTTAATCTACATAATTCACAGGTCTTCTCTCTACATGCACAAACCATCTAAGTCTAGTTTCTACCATATTTTTTGCTATAGGTGCTACCCCAACTCTCTCTCTAATGTCGTCATTTTTAGTTCTATCTCAGCCTTACCATACATCTAACACAACATCATTATCTTTTCTACGCTTATTTTATGTTTACGTTGGTTCTTAACCACCCAACACTCTCATGTACAACATCGCCGATCTTACTGTTGTCCGATAAAATTTTTCCTTCAACTTAAGCGGTACTTTTGTATCACATAGAACGCCTGAGACACTCCTCCATTTCAACCATCCAACTTGGATCCGATGGTTTACATCTCCTTCTATTTCTCTGTTGTTTTGTACTATAGACCCACATTATAAAAACTATGTAACTTGTGGTATGATATGATCGTCAACTTTCACCTCTACACTAGAAACGCTCCCCCTCTTGCTAAAATTGCATTTCATATACTATGCATTGCTTTTACTTAAGCGAAACTCGTATGTTTCTAAGGCTTGTCTCTATGTCTCTAACCTCCTATTTAATTCTTCCGTCGACTCTCCATGTAGGACTATATCATCTGCAAAAAGCTTAGAATTTTGTGCTCTCTCTTGGATTATTCCGTAAGTACATCCAAAAATAAGGGCTTAGTGTTAAACTTTGGTGCAGTCTTATTGTTATTGGAAATTTTTTGATTTCAATACCTTATGTTCTCACACTAGTCGAGACCCCCTCATACATATCTATTGTTTTTGGATTCCCAAACTATTGTATTTTGGTTTTCCAAATTCTATTTTCTACCAAAGTTGTTACTAGGTTGAGTCACAACCAGACCACTCTCTTTAAGACGTTTCGTGGCACTGCCCAAAATTGTGCAAGGCAGACTATCAACCACGCCGCCTCTAGGATAAAACAAGTCCAACTACAACTGTGCGGTTAACTATTGCACTGTAGAAAACCGTTTGAGAATTACACCTTCAATAAGGTACTAAAACCACTCTTTTAATACTGAAACCAATATGGTACTGTAACCACTCAATTATGGTGTTGAGACCACTCAAATATGGTTTTACCACCATTCTAATTTTTAACATCTCCAAATATCAATATGGTATTTCAATCACTCAAATATGGTGCTATGACCATTCTAACATCTAACTTCTCCATGAATTGAAGAAGAATATATATGTTTAAGATCATTCTTATTATACCGAAAAGGGACTATGATCTTAAAATATTATTTATTCTGAAAGGAATGAATTATCGAAGGGACTATGCTCTTAAGACCATTCTTATTTCCGAAAGGATAATAAACCGAATAGGGACTATGGTCTCAGGAACACTCTAAATTCCGAAGGGACAGAAAGGAGTAGAAAAAGGAGAAGGACTTGTCAACAAAAGTCGAAGGAGGGAGAAGAGAGGAAAAGCACAGAAAGTATCAACTATGACTTTCGGTGTGTGGAATGCACTGTGTGAGCTCTCTATTTATATAGAAAGTTCACAACTAATAAGTGAGAAACTTTGAGAGCAAGTAATTCTCATATTAGATCTAGTACAAAAATATCTCAAATTGAGTCTCAAAATATATCATATTGATTACAAAAATATATTATTTAGTACATAAATATATTATTGTGTATCAAAATATATTTCAGATCATGTACTAAAATATATTAGATTGCCTACCAAAATATTTCAGATTGTGTTCCAAAATATTCTAGATTGCGTTCCAAAATATTTTTAGCAAAACTTGGGGATAGGGGTGTGCATGGTCGGATATTTTGACCGACCAAACCATATCCATATATAAACCACTTATTTGGTTTTGGATTTCTAACCATGACCATATTTTATTGTAAACCGGTTATGAATATGGTTATGGATATATAACCGGTTATTTTTACAAAATTGGTTTATAAATGGATATGGTTTGGTTTATAAAATTATCCGGATTTTTTGTTAAATCCGGATTAAATATTGGTTATTTGTTTTTTAAAAACCGGTTATTTCTCTTTTTAAACCAATTTTTAAGACCAAATTTTGTAAAAAAAGTAAAACTTTTTTTAGTAAAAATGAACACAACCAATTTAATAAAAAGATCGGTTTTATTTTTTGGACCATTTTGTTCAGAATTCAAACTTTTCAAAAATATACTTATTCCAGCCATTTCTAATCATGTACTCTGTGTATATGGAAACTAAACAAATCGAAACCTCTAAAAACTATAAAAACAACGGTGCTTCTTTCACATGTTACTAATTTTCATTTTCATTGCTTAAACAATAAAGTATCGTGTTGTTCACTTGTGTTCCAGTGAATAAATAAAAGTTAATTTTCACGAATTTAAAAATTGGGATAGTGTCAAAGTATACTAATTGCTAAGCATGTGTAACAATAATACGAGTAACGATGAAAATTATATCTACAACTATTATGATCGTACAAAATGTCGATACAATGAGTGATAATGTGCGACAAGAATGTAGAGTTACCTTGGTTTAGTCGGAAAAAAAAGAAAAAAAAAGGGAAAAAAAAGATATGGTTATGGATATAGACATCCAATAAAAAAATCGGATTTATAAAAGTGGATGACCAACCATTTTAGAAGAAACCGGTTAATTATTGTTTGTAAATATCCGATTATTTGAATATGGTTTTGGATTTGGATATGGTTTTCTCCATGTCACCGGATATTTTGCTCACCCCTACTTGGGGACTAAGAAAACATTTTCTAATAATGATTAAATTAATTATTTAATTTATCATTTCCAAATAATAAAATATATATCAATATATATTTTTCTCTAGTGCTTACTTCGTTCACATAATTATTTACCCCTATTAGAGGTACACCCCCACTATATAAATACTACTAATGTGTGATCCATCCGATGTGAGACTTCCATTTTTTTCAATTCAGATAATACTAGTTCTACCGAACATGGGAATTTGTGTTTAGTCTTTTTACTCAATTTCCACACATGTTCCAACAATATCCTTGATGGCTCTAATATAGGCCACCCTAACATCTTTCTTCTCTAGGGCTTTTCACAAAACCACTCCTATTTCTCTATCACATGCCCTCTCCAAATCAATGAATACTAAGTGCACATCATTTTGATCCATTTAGTATTGCTCCTTCAAAGGTTGTAGTAAGTATATTGCTTCCATTGTTGACCTCCCAAGCATAAAATTGAATTGATTTTCTTTAACTTAGGTCTCTTTTCTATCATTTTTTTCTATTAACTTCATGGTATGACTCATGTGAGCCCCCAATATCTCTCTCCAAGAATTTTTCACACTTCTATGTATATGTATGTTGTCTGACCAAACTGTCTTGCCATTACTCATCCTTTTTAACGCTTCTTTAGTCTCGTGTTCTTGAATCTGACGATAATAATTATAATTTTGTTCTCCTCTCTAGTATTCAGCTTATTAGCGTCTCATGAGATCTCATTTCCTTCATTAAATAACTTTGAAAATATTTCTTTCATGTATCCTTTATATCTTTTTTGTGAACCAAAACTTTATCTTCTTCATCTTTAATACACTTCACTTAATTTAAGTCTCTTGTATTTCTTTCCCACCTTTTAACAAATAGATATTTGCTCTCATCTTAGTGCTAAGGAATAAGGATTGATATATCCCGTCAATACCCAAAAAGGTTTCCAAGAGGTAAAGCAAAGCTAGTCATTGTGGGGTCATGGTAAATTGTAAAGGTGATAAAGGAATGTTTTACAATAAATCCCAATCCACATGTCTTTATTTAATAGGACACTTGAATTAACCGACGTAGACCCTACCCTTAATATCCACAGCTGTCTAATTTCAAATCCAACGCATATTCCTCACTATACAAACCTCATATTCCTCACCCAAATTTATCCCCTATACCTACTCCCACATTAACACCCCTTAAACCCAAAATCCACCCCACATCAAACAAGAAACACAATAACACGCTGCAATCAACCGCATTAGATCACCACCAACACCTTTAATCCTTTAAACACTCCTCTTGAAGCAAACCCTTCTTAATACGCTACCGTTTTGAACAAACCGAATCGCAAAAACGACGTCGCTTAATAGCAAAAGGTTCAGAGAGAAAAAAAAAATGCTGTGTTTTCTTCTTCAATTGAAAGTGAAGAAATTCAATTTCAATAACAGAAAGTGTTGTTAAGAGTAATAGAGAAGAAATAGAGAGGGGTAAAATTGGAATTTGGAGATGCAAACGGAAGCTAGGGTTGGTGTGGCGGTGGACGGCGGTGTCCGGAAGTTAGTTAAACAACAACCACCGCCGCAACAGATTGGAACTATTTCTCAGCTTCTCGCTGGAGGAGTTGCCGGAGCTTTGAGTAAAACTTGTACTGCGCCACTTGCTAGACTCACAATCCTTTTTCAGGTTAAAAATTTATTCATTTTATGTTTAATTTCATAAAAAAATTATCTTTTTTATTCGTTTTGTGCTTGGGTATTTGTAATTTTGTATTTTGGTCTATGCTACTAAGTTTCATTTAGTGAATGATTGATTTAGTTTTTTAAATTGTATGAGTTATTAATTTGGTTTCGAATTTCGATAATTTTGGGGACTGAATTGGTTGTTGCCTATGATTTTGTGGATAAACAACTTAATTTGTAGATTATAGCTTAAGATATAAGCACTCATGTCCTTCAAAAAAAATAATATCAGCACTTATGTATTAAGCTATTATTGATAAGCTATAAGCTGTTTTCATAAGCTAAATTTTGTGTAATAAAAGATTAAATAAAGTTAAATTGTTTTTTGATAGGCTATTAGTTGTTTTCTTAAGCCATCTTAGAGAACTTATGAAAAATAAGGTGAAAATGGTATATGGGCATGTCATAAGCTGTTTTTAGAAGTTCTTCGAAATAGGACCTGTTTGGATTGACTTATTTGAGCTTATCTACTGAGATAAGTTTTGTGAGATGATTTGGAAGAACTTTTAAAAACAGCTAATGACATGTTTATAAGCTGTTTTCAGCTTTGTTTTAATAAATTCTCCAAGATAGCTAATGATAACAGGTGATAGCTTATACAAGAATAATTTAACTTTATTTTATCTTTTGCTTTAGGAATGACTTACACATAAGTTGTTCTGTGCTATAAGCTGCGAATAAGTTGTTTATCCGAATGGGTCATAGTCTTACAAGTGTTTATGTTAGTAGATAAAGCTAAAATAAGTAAATCTAAACAGACATTTGGTTTTGGTCTCTTGAATTTCAATAATTTTGGGGACTAAATTGCTTATGTTTTTAAGTTATAGTTTTTGTAACTAAGTTGGTGATTCACTCAATATGGATGAATGAGAGAGACAGTGGGAGCACATGTTATTGAGGATGTTGATTTCTAGAATTATAAAAATGTTTTTTGTTTGGTTTGTTTGGATTTTTCAGATTCAGGGGATGCATTCAAACGTTGCAACTTTGAGGAAAGCGAGTATATGGAATGAGGCTTCAAGAATAATCCATGAAGAGGGGTTTAGGGCTTTTTGGAAAGGGAATCTTGTTACAATTGCTCACCGATTACCTTATTCTTCTGTTAACTTTTATTCCTACGAGCATTACAAGAAGGTAAGTATATGGGTATTATGTGGTGACAGATATGTACTTTTGTTCTCAGGATTTTGTTTTTTTATATTGATTTCTTTTTTAATTTTATATGTGCAGTTGCTGAGGACGGTTCCGCAACTGCAAAGTAATAGAGATAATATCAGCACAGACCTTTGCATACATTTTGTTGGTGGTGGGATGGCAGGCATAACTGCTGCTACATCTACTTATCCCTTGGATCTTGTTAGAACGCGGCTTGCTGCACAGGTAAGATTTAAATCATCAAATGCTTTTTAGATACGTCATGTGCATCATCGTAATTGGGATCTTGGAGCCTTGCAATAATTGGACTCTGACCTTCACTTTGTCTTATTTTGAAACTGTTCATACACAGCTAGTTATTAAATATTCTTGCATTTGTCTTTTTCTTTGTAACAATTAGAATTGTTAAAATTTTGCAGACGAATTTTGCGTATTATAGAGGTATTGGACATGCTTTACAAACAATTGTCAAGGAAGAGGGATTACTCGGCCTTTATAAGGGACTTGGAACTACCCTTTTGGTATGATGTTATTATCAATTTACCATTACTCAAAGTATACATTCCTTTCTTGTGGACTTAGCCACTTACTGGTGCTAAATGCAGACTGTTGGGCCAAATATAGCAATCAGCTTCTCCGTATATGAAAGCTTGAGATCGTTTTGGATGTCAAACAGGTATTAATTCTAAAGTAATTCAGCATTTTAATGTAACCACTGATTTTCCTCTAGTTCATGTATATTCATAACTACAGTTATATTAATTTTATTGTTTCTACTCACCAGATCCGATGATTCAACTGTTGTTGTTAGTCTGGCTTGTGGCAGTCTTTCAGGCATTGCATCATCAACAGGTTAGTTATCAAAAAGGAAAAATGTTAACTTGCACTTTTTATTTTCTTTTTCTCATATTCTTGATTATTTGAACTTTTGAGGTTACTTCGCTGGTACATATTCCTGATAATTTGCCTTTTGATGTTTCTTGCAATTGGGGTTTGCATATTCTTTTGGTATTTACCTTTTTCCTACATCTCTGGCATCGAGAGTTCTCAATTTAGTGTTGTTTGCATCAAATATTTAACAACCAGTCAAATTAAAATTGAAGAATCCTTTAGTCAAACTATTGAATTTGTTGAAACAAATAATATTAAAGAAGTTAATATCTGTAGTGGTTTGCTATGCTTTTGATGCAGATAACTGCACCAAGCATCTAACCAGACTGACCCCTAGAACCAGAGACCAGGATGGAGTTGTTATTTTATCTGCCATTTGAAAATTTAGTAAGGGAAGACAACAAAATGACACTTCTCCTGTTTTTCAGGAAATTTATTATTGTCCAAAGATCTTGCTGAAGTAATCATGTTCCCAAGTTTTATTTTATGACATGTTTCCCCAAGTTATGCAGCTGATTCCGTCACGTGGGGTCATTTCGTGGATGAACCTATATCATTCCATCGGTTACCAAATGTGAGAGGTGTCCTCTTTGAGGTATGCTTCTCACTTAGGTTACCTTCACCTGATGTTTGGACGGATATCAGAATTCTTCTGTACTTGTTCACATGTTTCTGAGGAATCTATTCTTACTGCTTTAATAGTATCGATCAGCATAATCCTAAACGAAGAAAATTGTGGTTAGAAATTATAATATAGTTGCTCATGATAAAAGCCAACGGATAAATGAAATTGTCAACATAGGATAGGAAAGATCTAGAGTTCCTTCAAAGAAAGAAAAACCATAAATTATCGATTGGATGGTGGATTTTATCATAACTGTATTCTATTGACACTAACTACATGCATACAAAACTCTAGTAGAACCAATTCAGCAATAGTATTCTAAAGTTTCTCTGCCACTGCTACAACAACTGTATGTTCAGATAGGCTTGTGGTTTTCATAGCTAGCATCTTTCATGTTCTTTAGTTGTTTAAATACTACTATCATAAGAAAAACTTGTTCATCCATATCTTGTCAATTTGACAACAAATTGCGGAGAGTCTCGTAGTTTCGATACTTGTGTAGTGCTGTCTTTCTTAGGCATGACCTGTAAATGTAATTGTCCAGTGCAGGCTTGCAACTTTGTCAAAGACACATGACCACTTCAATAACAAATTATGTTTTGTCTGTATAGCTTATTCATTTCAAATATGATTAGATTTCTCGGTTTGGAATTAGTTCTCACCGGGGTCAATTTATAACATTACTCGAGTCTTGATTTGATGGTGCATTTCATATAAATAGGGATCATGTAATAGTGAATCTCTTATAGACTAGAATGACTATGGTTGAATTCATCTGTTATCTTAGGGTCAATTTATAACGTTACTCGAGTCTTGATTTGATGGTGCATTTCACATAAGAAGGGATCATGTAATAGTGAATCTCTTATAGACTAGAATGACTATGGTTGAATTCATCTGTTATCTTATATGCAGCAACATTTCCATTGGATCTTGTTAGACGGAGGAAGCAACTTGAGGGGGCTGGTGGGCGAGCCCGTGTGTACAATACGGGTCTCTTTGGCACATTCAAGCATATATTCCGGTCGGAAGGTTTGCGTGGCCTTTACAGAGGAATTTTGCCTGAATACTATAAGGTGGTGCCTGGTGTAGGCATTTGTTTTATGACTTATGAGACACTGAAGATGGTTTTAGCGGAGATTACTACTGTATGATACACCCATCAACTTTTAGAGTCTGATCTGCAAGAAGTAAAAAAACGAAGTTACTTATTCATGCAAGAGGGTTAAGACTGTTAAGTTATATTAATCGATTGAAGTTCTCATTTCCTAGATTCTCATGGTTGGGCAACTTTGTAGTGCTACTGTGTGGATCGCATTTTTGCCTGTACAGAAACTTGAACAGCATTTAATATTAGGCTGTTACTTATGGGTCTTACTCAGAAAAAATGGAAGGCTAATGAAATTACTATATAGCAAAGCTGCAACTGCAACTGCAACTCAATGCCTTAAGGAGACAGATTTAACAATTGCATTTGAAGGCATCTAGTCCTGTTGCAGTGTTGTGCACCATGTAATCTTTTGAGAAGTGACCCATTCTTCCTATAGCAATGATAGTTACATGAACACCTTTGCTTTTCTTTATTTTTGTCACACTTTAGAATATTAATTGTAGTCCATTGTTTTCATTTGGCCCGTAGTGAAAGTGATAAATTCATTATCAAGGACTCTGGATTTGTTATAGGGTCATTCTGAACATTATTTAAAAAAGTTGTCAATTTATAGGGAATATTTCTCTGACAAAATTCTTCAAATAGGTCCAGTCATTATAACATTTTACTTTCTGTTGTAGTTATTCTTTAAGCTCATTTGCTATTATGTTGAAAAAAAATCAATAAGTGAGGGAGGCTTTGCTTAAAAATATTTATGAAAGCAACGGTACTCAGCATATTGTCAACTTCATTGATGAAATACTAGCTAAATACATTAGGAAACGAAAGTAGAGAATACATAATTTTTTTTTTTGTCAAATTGTACTCTAACATCCTCACAGGACCATATAGAAGTTGTCCGAGCCTCTCTCTGCCTTGAGTTTTGAAGCAATACAAGAGACCAAGTTGGATAAAAAAAGACCAATAGTCACTTGTAGAACAATTAAAAAGAAGACAACAAGCTTTTCAATCCATACTTAGAGAACATGTGTTTCTTATTACACAGGGAAAAAACCAGTCAAACGAATATGCTCGAGAGTACTACGTAGACCATATTTATTAACAGCTTCATTTGCAGCTCTAAAACCACCACCATAAGCTGGAGAAGAATCATTGACAATTTGATTCTTGAAGAATTCACCCAATTTGTTTTCAACATGAGACTTTGCACCTTTCTTTGAGGAAGAAGCAGCAGCTGTGGATGTTGATGCCATGCAATGAGAGTTTGTTGTTGGCATAACTTCTGACTCAAGCCACATATATGACAGAACCTGGCATATACCTTCCTCTACTTCAGGACTGAGATTGCGATAACCTGCTTATTTCAAGATGAACGATATGAAAGTCATGTATACTAAGAAGTTGGAATACTAACATAAATGAAAATGTGTGTATATTACCTTTAAGGCGTAACCATGCATGCATCAACTCATGGGCAAGTATAGCACCTGTTAGTAACCTGCATGCCATAAAAATATCAGGTAAAAACATTTCAATTTTATGGATCATTTTAGGATATCATTAATTTTGGAGATCAAATTACTGAACCTGTTCTATTTCAATCACTAAATTGATGATTCACTAAATGGAAATATGTATGAACTACAATTTTTTCATAAGGTAATTTCTGAGGGGTCAAAATGCCAAGTTTTCCCTGTCCATAGTTACCTTGGTAGACCATATAGAACAAGAATTGCTGTAACTTCACATTTTCTTATCAGCTTTTGAGGTTGAGTTCTCATCCCAATAAGTCTATGGCCTCCAATTCTTGGCCTTCTATGTATCTGAAACAACATAAAATCAGAAAATAATAAAATTATTTAACAAACATTTTCTAACTTGTTCATGATAGCTTCTACATTCTAATCAAAGAGAACAAATGAACATGTGTTTAAATATCATACACTGGTTACAGTCTGCTCTTCTGAAAGGCATAAACCTCTTGTTTCTGGCAAATGGTGAAATCCCTGACAGAAACAATATAGAGTAATTAAGAGGAATTGAAATTTTAATTAATTAACTAAAACAAAGAATTGAATGAAATTTTCATTACAGTCTTCTCTCCAACAATAGCATCATTAAGTGCTTCTCTTTCAACAAGAAGCATAGGAACTTGCTGATCAATTCTCATATGCATTCCTTCATAATAATCTCTGATTGAATGGTATAGAGGCTGACAGTCACCAGTATCCATTATAGCAGATTCCATGCACTCTAAGCACAGGCTTCGCCCGTCCTCAAGTCTATAGTATTTCGTATTCCGAGGCTTCAAGAGGAAGATAAAAGTGTCAACAAAATACGATTCAGATTAAAGTTGTTCATTAGCTTGTTTTGGAAATATGAATTATGAAATAATTTGGAGTGGAAGTTAAATTAGTACCTCTAATCTTTCACAACTACAGCAGCGAGCTGTATTATCATATTCATGAGATGGACAATACTTTTGGGACCAAAAGGGGTGGCATCTATACTCAATCAAACCAGCAGCATTTATAGGAATCTGAAAGTAAAATCAAAATCTCATGTGTGTTAATATAGCCTGTTTTGACTAGCTTTTTTGAGTTTATGTAAATAAGCACTTTTGAGACTGTTTGGTAGAGTTTATACAAACAGCATATGAAATGTTCATAAGTTATTTTCAGCTTATTTTTATAAGTTCTACATGATAGCGTTTGAAAACTGCTTATAGTTTATACGCAAACAGATTGACTTTATTGTCTATTTTGTTATTGAAATTGCGTATACATAACCACTTGTGCAATACGCGTCTATGCTATAAGCGGTTAATTAAGCTTGTTTTTCGCAAACAGGGCCTAAATGTGAAGATGTTAGGCCAATTGATAGACAGGATTCAGGAGTTGACATTTTAAGTAGTCTAGTCTTGTAAATGAAGTAAATTATCAATGAGAGGGAAATGGAGCTCTGAATGTGTTTCGAAAGTCCCGTTTTATTTGGAGACTAGAATGCTAATTGGTTCCTTTTTCATTAACTAATGTCATAGTTCTTAT
>Ga0315915_1001070_pt1 | contig 31921 bp, 15 predicted proteins | sample MpolbnodulesMG_FD_207738 | JGI IMG/M metagenome (GOLD analysis project Ga0315915, IMG submission 207738) | Medicago polymorpha root nodule microbial communities from Los Angeles, California, United States - branched nodules | ecosystem: Host-associated > Plants > Roots > Nodule | place: USA... | reverse complement strand
CTCTTGGTTCTCTTCTTCTCTAGGTTCTCCTCTTCTCTTGGTTCTCCTCTTTTTCTCCAAAAGCTTCTAACCTAATTTGTGTCTGGCTCTTAGCTTTTATATCTCCCACCCTCAACATATTTTCCAACTAAATCCACGTATTTTCTAACTAAGTCCACATATTTTCTAACTAAATCCAAACCACGTATTTTCTTACTAAATCCAAACATATTTTCTAACTACATCCACATATTTTCTAACTAAATCAACGTATTTTCTAAATATATCCAACCAGCCCTTCAAATATATTTATTCTAAATATCCAACATATTCTACTAAAAAATATAATATAAAGCCACTTAATAAAATATTAAAACACCACAACATGTCATAAATCAACATAAATCATATAAGTCATATAAAAGACTCTAAACTCAACCAAAAATAATTAAATAAGAAAATAGGGCGTTACACAAGGCGGGTCCATCATCCCTGTCGGGTTCTTGGATCGGTTCCCCTTTGTGAGTGAAGAAATATTAGGGTAGCCAACAATTCTTCGGGATCCTGAGGGTTTCCTCATGTACCTACCTAACACGATCTTGGATGTTTTCGACGCTTGAACCATGACTATAGCCCCTGACAATGTGGCTTTGTCATGTATCAGTGTTTCCTTCTCTAGATTGGGGGTTAAGATTCACTTTTCCCCATTTGAGATGGGCGTGATGAATCAGTTGAAGGTTGCCCCATCCCAGTTGCACCCTTAGTGCATGGGTTATATGCAGGCCTTTGTACGGGTCGGGTGTGCCAGTCAAAACTTCCTTTAATATCTTCAACCGCAATGGAAAATTCAGCGGGGAACCTCTCACTGCATACTTTTGTCTCTTGTTCAGCCTATCAAACTATTCGAGCATTACGTATGCTCTATTGACAAATTTAGGTTTTGTTACGTAGTAGTGAGTCCCACTATGGATGAGAGAGAGAGAGAGAGAGAGAGAGAAAGAGAGAGAGAATGACGACAAAGCATCATATGATATTTTGGCTATGTTTTTAGTACTTTTTCTTTGCATTTGAAGACAAATAAGATGATAGTTAGAGGAGTTGTCAATGGTTTGAGGACCATATTGTATTGTTTTCACTCGAGTCGTTGTAATTCAATTTTATCCTAGATCATACAGCTCCATAGGTATTTTGAATGTTTTGTGGTGAGGAATCATGTAAATCTTCAAATCAAGACATCATGTAAAGGACCAAGGATGAAGAACTGAAGATCAAGGGTTCTTATAAGGTTGTTGAAGACAATACAAAGTGAAGAAAATTCATTTCAAGTTCCTACGAGTTTCCAGAAGAAACAACGATTGAAAACAGGAAGAAAACGCAAGAAATTGCACATGAGGGGCTGCATGCCTCAGGCGCCCCTGCGCGTGTGCCATGTGCCCATACGCCTGGGACACCATTCTATGCTGCCCCAGCCGCCCATTCGCCTGGCAGCGGGTAAAAACCGCTTTTTGCTTGTTTTCCAAGCTGGATTGGCGGATAAATCCCATTTTTCTTCTCTTAATCTCTAGGTAACTTAATGCTATAAATAGAGACACCTTGCCCATAATTTTCCATTCAGAAACATTGACGGTTCATAGCAAGGGTCAAGCGTCAGATTCAAGGCAGAATTCCTCCTCCTTTTATTCTTTCTAGGGTATATTTTTCTATTGTTTTGTTATGATGTCTGTTGCCATGAGCAACTAAACCTCTTGATTAGGGTTCCGCGATGAACCCTTTCTTATTTGTTGAAATTTATTAATAAAGTTTTCTTTGAGTTTATTTTTTTTATCATGTTGAGATTTAAATTAGATTATGTCCATTCTTAATGCTTTGATAATTGGTTAATTACGAGTGTAACCTTGTAGATTGATCCGTAAGATTAAAGTAGGCACTGACAACCAGAAATTTAATTAGTTCATTGACTTTTCCAATTACTACTTCTTATAGAGGTTAAGAAGTTAAGGTTTGAGTCGTCACCGTCGCTACTTTTCCTCTTATAACATAGTACACTGCTCCGGTGGGTCCTACACAAGTTACCTATAGGGGAACTTAGAACGAGTAGCACCATCGTGACACAATAAATTATTGATATACAAAATAAGTTGTTTTATTTCTTAAAAGATAAATTTCAATCAAAGACGAAGGGGGATTCAAGGAAACCTAATTGTTGTTAATCATCAGAATCATAAAAACATAATCTTGCATTGGGCATGACAATTCAACCCTACAATTATATTCATCTTTCATTACTTCTCACTTTTAAAATAAGTTTTGCTAATTATTAAGTTGAACGACAATTCCTGTGGAGAACGTTACATTTAACTACTTTACTATTTGTGATTTGGTGCACTTGTCAATTTCGTTCATGAAAGAACAAGTACACAATACAAGTATGAGAGAGTTGCACAAAAAGTTGTCCAAAAATAGTTATAAAAATATCATTTCTCTTTTACAAATCCAAACAATAAATCTTAATCACTTATCACCATATTCGATTCGCCACATACCACCAATTCATACTGAGAGTAAAAAATAAACATCATTCGAATTCAAATTCAGTACAATCACATGCTACATGTAATCAGACGATCTTTGAGTGTCCGATCGAGATCATACAGTCTTAAAAAAAGCATATTTTTATTGGTAAATTTTCGAGCACCTTGAAATTTGGTTAAATACCAATACCTCGTAGACAAAACTCACACAAACTATAGTTTATTTTTTAAATAAATTAATAGAAAAATATTACACAGACAAAATTTCATAAAAATTAATGTTCATAATTTATACGCGTTACCACAATAAAAAGAATGGAAAGACTAACACGTGAATGCTCATTTTTTCTAGTGTAAATATTTTTTTTTTGTTAGGGAAGTATAAATAAATATTTTTTTGTGATATATCTGGAAAAGTATTAAGGAAGGAAAAATACCAGTTGGCAGGGAGAACAAATGTATAATATATGCAGGGTCGGGGTTCGAAGTTCGAACCCGGCCCACTTCACCACATTTGAAATCCGTGAGCTCCTTGACAAAAAAAAAATACAATTTTTCTCCGCATCATTCCAGCTTCATTGCACGCACGCCACTCTCAGTCGATACTCTCTCTCTCTCTCTCTCTCTATGGCATCTGATTCCAACGCTACGAACATGCTCCAAGCAATTCGCTACAACCGTGGTTCTCTTCAGCTTCTCGATCAGGTTCTCATTTTCCCACTTCACTTCACCTTCAATTTCATTCTCTCTCTTTTTTTTTGTTATTGCTGATAATAATTGTTTTTGTGCAGACAAAGCTTCCTTTAGAAAGCGTTTACTTGGAAATTCGTGATTCTAATGATGGCTGGTAAGTAACATATTTTAGTTTAAATCACAGGGTGAAATTTTCTGTGATTTTTATTAGCTCTTGTTATGCTTTGTGTGAAGTCTTGTAACTTGGATTTTGATATGTAAAGTTATAACATTGACTCATAGTTTAATTATAGTTTTTATATGTATAAGTTTGATTATGTTAAACCATCTTGGGTTGGTCTGATAGTGTTCGCTTAGGATCATGAAGTGTGCTTCTATCAAGGTCTCTGGGTCGATTACCCCATCTACCAATTTTGGTGGGCTAGTCCATGTAAAGCTTTGCTTTGACTTTAAATGGCCCCGCAAATGGATGGTTGAATCCGATGCCTCTAATGAGTGGTCCTTGGCCAGATATCGAGTTTTCAAACGAAAAAAAAAGGCCGTGGTTGGGTTGTGATCCTTGATATTATGGAGAATTACGGTCAAATGGGATCTCTGATACCTCAATTGCGGTTGAGTTATAGTATCAGCCACATTTAAAACTGTCATGTCCCGGCTCAGATTGCAATTACATACCTTTTTTTAAACTCGGATAGCTAACCTGACCTTTTTTTTTTGCTGCCTTGTGTTTCATACGGAGTCAAGCTATTTACACTTTACCTCTAACACATAAATATAGTAGAAGAGTTGAGCATATCTATAACTATTTAGGACTTTTTTATTTTTTTTTAATATTTTTTTTTTCTAGATGAGAACCATAATTTTATTTTAATTTAGAAGCTTTCGTTAGCTAAAAGCTAATCCAAATTAGGTCTAGATAATTTTCTTTAGTGTTCAATTGTAATGATTTTATCAAGGATTTAAATTGGAACCGCGGTTGTTAATCGTTTATTGATGATGCACTTTTGGGTCCATTTTGAAATGATATGTTGTGTCCACCTGACGTGATGCAGTATGGGATTTCGAACCCTAGCTATTGAAGTAGAAAGTGAGGAGAAAAGAAAGTCTATCGAGTCTGAAATTTTGATCAGTGTATGAGCGTACACTAATATCTCTATATTATGACCTTCTCAGGAATGCTATACGAGATATGGTTGTCCGGGGAGCACCTGCTATTGCAATTGCAGCGGCACTTTCGCTGGCTGTGGAGGTGTCCAATTTAGATGATTTTAATGGGTCTACTGATGACGCTGTTTATTTCCTGCAGAAGAAGTTGGACTATCTTGTCTCGAGGTATTTTCTCCATTACCTGTTTTAGCAAGATATCAATCTACTTATTGTGGATGATCCTAGTCATGCCATTGCCTGATAAATAAATAGCATTTAGCATGTTGAAGTTCCTCCTTAAGAAGTTGAGCTTGTTGTCATGAAGTTCCTTTCAAGCATGAGTTTAAGTTTTATTTTCTATCTTCATGCTCTTCTAGTCGGCCAACCGCGGTTAACTTATCAGACGCTGCGACCAAACTAAAAGAAATCATATCTAAGGCTGCTGCTACCACTTCAGAGGCCAAGGGTGTGTTTCAGGTGCTTCTAAGATTTATTATAGATTTATAATGACAAATTCTTGTATAAACAAGGGACATTTTGTACCTTTTTACTCCTATTTTTGATATAGCCAATCGAACCTGAATCTGTTGAATTATTTTCTAGGCTTATCTAGAGGCTGCTGAAATAATGCTTGAGGATGATGTTGCATCGAACAGAGCAATTGGAACTTATGGAGCTAGTTTTATTCAAAACCAAACTGAAAAACTGAAGCTTTCTGTTTTGACCCATTGCAATACTGGAAGGTGCCTGCTACAATTCCATCACTTATTATTATAATACATAAAGTTTAAACATAAATATCTTTTGTTTTTTTTTTCTTCATTTGATCGACAAAGTGAGAAGGTGTCTAGTTGTACTCAGTACTCACATGCATTTGTGTTTGATTTGTTACTCAGTTTGGCTACAGCTGGATATGGTACTGCTCTTGGTGTAATCCGTGCACTTTACAGCGGGGGAGTTTTAGAAAGGGCTTACTGCACAGAAACACGCCCCTTCAATCAAGTGAGTGCATTTTTCCAAATATAGTAATACCCGATTCTCTTTTGCGAGAAGATGCACATTGAAGTTTCCCCTTCAACAATATGATCTGTATGTGTTAATCTTCTGGTTTATGTTCTATCTTCAAATTTCAAGTTTCAAAATATGAAATGCATTTCTGTATTAGAGCATTCAAATTTTAGATATACTTCAATTGGTATCATGGTTCGTTTAAATCCAAATAGGAAAGAGTTTGTTTGAATCCTGTAAACTAGATTCCATTAACTGAGTCAGAGAATGTCTGCTGGTGATGATCATGCCAGTTAGAGATCAAGTAATAGTAATAAAAAAAAATTCCGACTGGTTAGAGGGATTAAAGATGATGATGGAATTGATTACCTGAACCCTGAAGTAGTTTTGAGAACACGTCTCTTTAATGTAGGTTTTTACCTGCATGTATCTTGAGAATCACTTCTCCATGAACTGCTTCCCATGAAACTAATAGATTAAAATCGTTTGGAGTTGATGCTTACAGATCATAATGCTTAATTGCAGGGATCCAGACTTACTGCCTATGAGTTGGTACACGACAAAATACCTGCAACTCTTATAGCAGATTCTGCTGCGGCTGCATTAATGCAAGCAGGGCGTGTGGATGCTGTTGTTGTTGGCGCAGATCGTGTTGCATCAAATGGTACTGTGTTGAAATGAAAGTGAACTATAATCACGTGTCTTCGAAACCATAAAAGCTATCATTAGATTTATTTTCTTTTAATTGGCATTGCAGGTGACACAGCAAACAAGATTGGAACTTATAGTGTTGCCTTATGTGCCAAGTTTCATAATGTACCTTTTTTTGTGGCTGCGCCCTTGACTTCCATTGATCTATCACTTTCTTCTGGACAACAAATTGTCATTGAAGAGAGATCTCCCAAGGAGTTGTTGAACACGCGTGGAGGACTCGGAGAGCAGGTTGCTGCCTCAGGAATATCTGTGTGGAATCCAGCTTTTGATGTTACACCTGCTAATCTAATATCTGGGATCATCACTGAGAAAGTATGTTTTACCTCTTCCATCTCTTGCATGGTTAGTATTGGGTTCATTTGCTCTCTGTCCTCTGACCATTATTTGTTCTCTGTGTAGGGTGTTATTACAAAGACGCCTGCTGGTGATGCTTTTGACATAAAAGCTTTCGTACAGAAAACAGGTTAAGGGTGGAATGTATTCAGTACTAATGCTCTATGGTGTGATATGAAATGTTATGTTTCACCCATTGTAGATTTGAGTTGAATGTTTTCAAGGGGTGTTGTAGATCTGCTCATTCAATATAACTATCCCTGGAGAATAAACGGGGACCTGGTTAATAAACAAGTCAATGAGAAATTGGCGGCTACCATGAGTTGCGTGGATAAAATGGAATGGTTGTTCTCAGAAAAACAGGACATAGTTTTGTTTTTGTATTTTACAAGACAGAATTGTATAAGTTGTATCAAGGTTCTAAAACTATGTAATGCTTCATATGATGTCAAATAAATATTATATATTATAGGGTGCTTATACAGTGGCCTACTCTGAGTGTAGTCAACCCATGCATTCATATCCTTCTTCCACCCCTTTTTCCTCTCCTCACCAAACCAAACCGTCACGACATCCCGGTTAGTGAAGAAGGGAGCTGCCTTGTGGTTTTGGTCTGATGAAGAGAACCATGTTAGAGTTCCAACATGGAGTGAGACTATTTTTATTTTTTTTCTCGGAGACCATCGTAGTTAAGGTCTTTGGCACTCAAGTAGCTCCAGAGTACCCCACGTTATAGCGATTTATTTATATTCAGAAAAGTTGTGGTTGAAAAATTGAATTCACAAATGTGTGAAATTACACAATTTTCTAGACATTGGTTTCATTTTGAATGAGCGTAACTGAATTTAATCACAGATCATATATATGTTTGCATTGGAAATAAGAACAAGAAGAAGAAACAGTGAAGATCAGAAAGAAAGATGAAGTACAATGTGGAGTGAATTTCTACTATTCAACTCAAAATGTTCTGATTACACTTAATTATTTATAACAGTAACTAAGGAATGAATACTTACCAGGCAATCAACAATTTTTTATGGCTTTGATTTTAACAATTTGGCTTATTTAATAACATTCTATCTCATAAGGCTTGTTTGGCAAGACCAGTAAATTAGGTTATATCGTATAAGCTTGAAGTGTGGTTTGATAAATATGATTGCAACTTGTTCTCGACTGAAAATTAGAGCCAATTTCATTAGTCAATTATGAACTACTCTTGACAAAGTCAGAGGCAATTTCATTTAACTATGAAATATCTCCCAAAATCGATTGACAAGATCCAACATTCATAACTTATGAGTATGATACTTGTAGAAAGAATTCTGCTCTTCTCCCATCAAAAATTGCTCGCTCTCAACTAAACTTTCGAAAATATCGCTGCGTGACTTAACTCACATAGGGTTTATAACCTATGTGAATTAACTCACGTAGCTTATAAAACCTGCGTGAGTTAACTCACTCAGTATGACTTAAGTCACGCATGAGTATTTTTGGAAGTTTGGTTCGGAGGGAGCAATTTTTGATGGGAGAAGAGCAGAATTCTTGTAAAGAAGTGACTGACGACATGCATGAACCTATTCCTAGAGAATGTTGACCAGTAAATTAGTTTTTTTCTCCTTTTAAAACTCATAAGTAGTTTTAAAATAACAATATTAATGCATTGTTTTTACAAAATATTTGTATAATTTATATGCGAAAACCCGTTAAATTATTTGCGGCATTCTCACCATAAATTTTATGTCCTTACATCCACGGGTACAGTTTTTTATGTCCCAATGGTTGTTTGTAATCGATATATAAAATCGATATCATAAAATTGCAAAAAAAAAGATTATTTTTAAAATATTCAGTAGTATAAACTTATCGATTATTGTTGTTGTAACTCAACTTCAATCTGACTTGAATTCAGTCTTTAAAACATTGACTTCTTTGTAAATAAAACACTTTAATAAAGCATGAGTGTGTTAAACTTAAATCGACAATGCCATATTATTAAGTTGAACAACTTCAGTAGAGTTTGAAGTTTGAACCTCACATTTTTGTGTTTGAGTTTAAGTGGTGTTTGCGACTTCGTCCGAAACGGGTGTGTGGGTAACAATTTTCGGGGTGTAGTTAGCAAGTTAGCAAACCCTGAACTATTTACATTCACATTTTTTCATAACTGTAACTTCCAAGCAAAAAACCCGCGAACGCTTAGCTCTCAGTATCCATTGCTCCAAACGCGAAACAATCGATCATCGATCAAAAGGTTCGCACTTTCAATTCCTCTTTCGACTCTCAATTCTTCGATTTAAGAATTCGTTAATCAATGTTCGATTTCACAGGTAAGAATCGAAATGCAGAAGAATCTGAAGAAATCGCCGTTACCGTTGATCGAAACCATTGGGAACAAGAAGAAATTGGAATTGTGTAGCAAGGAATCGCTTGTGAAGGTTCTTAGATGGCATTTTGGGTATCCTGATTTTAGGGGTTTGCAATTGGAAGCTATTCAAGCTGTGCTTTCAGGTGCAAATAGCATTTTTCTTTATAGGTTCAATTGAATTTTATATCAAAATTGAAATTTGGTATTTTTCTTCATATTTAGTAGTAATTGGTATTAGACAATGTGGTTAAATCATAAATGTGGTTTTTCTTTGCATTAGGAAAATTGAAGTGGGTCAATTACTATTACTATTGTTCTGTTTGGATAAAGTAGCATACTTCTAATCGAAGGTGTATAGTGCATGTGTCTAAGACGGACACATGTGATTACTTTCAATTATGTCATTTTCTTAAATTACTACGGGTGTTGATTGCATGTATGTGCTTCATAGCTTATAGCACAAATAAATGTTTATTATATAAATGCTTATGTATAAGCTATTTTTGTAGCAAAAGATAAAGTAGTATAGTTGTTTTCATAAGCTATTTCGGAGAGATTGTGTAAATAAGCTGAAAATAACTTATGGATATGTCATAAGCTATTTTCGTAAGCTCTCTCAAACTCACAAGTGTTTATGTAAGTAGATAAGCTCAAATAAGTTAATTTAAACATAACCTAATTGCTTAAATGATGGTGATTTTTTTTAGAATTTTCGTTAATTTTGGGTTAACTTTGCTCTTTTTGTGTGGTTACAGGAAGAGATTGTTTTTGTCTAATGCCAACTGGAGGAGGCAAGTCGATGTGTTATCAGATCCCTGCATTGGCAAAAGAAGGAATTGTGCTTGTTGTTTGTCCTTTAATAGGTGAATAATTTTCATCCTTTTTTCGAGAGTTTGTATTTTACACTGAGCTAAATGTTGTCTGATAATTCACTCGGGTTTGCATACGAGGATACTGGTTGTGATTTCTGACTTTTATTCTGCTGAGTGCTGTCAGCCTTGATGGTATGCATCTTTTTCATTTTATCAGTTTACTTTTTTTTCAGACATGATGAATTTATGAGTTAATGGTTTATTTTGGTTCATATGGTTCTTTTTCCCTACAAGTTAGGAAAACCAAGTGATGGCACTAAAGGAGAAAGGAATTGCTGCAGAGTTTCTCTCCTCAACTAAAACAGCAAAAGCAAAAGATAAGGTGGATTATTAGAATACTGCCGATATTGTATTGTAAATGATGTATCTACGTATACAAATGTGTAATAGAAACTTAGTTTGTATAATAAGTACATAATCTTAGTCTACTACTCTTTGCTCAGATCTTGGGTTTTATGTTGAAGTTTGGATTTTTGTGGATATACAAGAATAATGTCTCTAGTAAATTTGTGTTTCTCAATGAAAATGCTAGAATTCTTCGATATCTTATCCCTGAACCGCATTATTGGGCTACTGACGTTCGATTATAGAATTTACCCCTTGTTTAATATGGGGGAAGGAAAAGGATCCTTGCCAAATTCACTTATATGAGTGTGTAGTCAATTTCTTACTTGTTCTGTGTTATTAATTTAGGAAACTAATTTTTCTGTTTTATGTTTAAGATTCATGAGGACCTTGGTTCTGGAAAACCGTCTACAAGGCTGCTATATGTTACTCCAGAGTTGATAGCAACCCCAGGGTTTATGTCAAAGCTGACGAAGATTCATTCCAGGGGTTTGCTAAGTCTCATTGCCATTGACGAGGTCTAGCCGGAAAGACTATTTCAAATTTCTGTTGGAATTTTATGACCATCTTTGATAATTTTACTTATTCATAATTTTCAGGCACATTGCATCTCTTCCTGGGGTCATGATTTCAGGTTTTTCTATTCATTATGCTACTATCCATTTGAATTTTTCTTGATGAAATTTCTTAGGATGTGATGAATATGATATTAATAACGATGTGCGAGAGTGAGGAATAAGATGTGCGGTATATTAGGGATTGATTGGTCATTAGATTGTTTTGGGCCATTATGGGCTTGATAGGTCATCCAGATTTAAAACAGAACACTGATACCAATCAGTTTACTTTTTGTTATTTTTAGGTGATTTTGATATAATGTTGTTCTCATCTCAATCTTTCATTATTAAATTTAAAAATGTAAACAAGTTCAATCACACATGCCACAGTTTTGCACTTGTCCATGTTAGGTGCTGCTCTTGAAGTAACTAATCTAAAAGCTCAAGGTTTCCTATGATAATACAGTTTTGGTTGGAGTTTATTCTGATGATGTGCTATTCCCTTTTCTTTTTGTATTTGGGAACAGACCTAGCTACCGTAAGCTTTCAACTCTGAGAAGCCACCTACCAGATGTACCAATATTAGCTCTAACCGCTACTGCTGTTCCTAAGTGAGTTTTCTTAATTTAATTTCTTTTATAGAATTATCTTATTTTTGCTATTACTTTTTGTGCCTGAACCCTATAAAAAAAAAAAAAAATTGTGCATGAGCAAATTTCATATGAAATCCTATGTTTATGCATTTCTATCTATTCTTCTGAATAATAATCTTCCGATTGTTGTGGATTTCTGAAATTTCTATTCTCCTGTTGGTGGCATGTAATTGTGTCTGTTGTGTGTGTATTATCATGATAGAATTGCTTTTATATTATCGGTCTGTCATATTGTTTTATGATAATATGGCTTTAAAATATTCAAATTCAAAGAGTATGCTCTGTTTATCTCATCGATCATTGCACATTCTGAGTAGCATTTTTGAAGCAGGCATTCTCTTTCATTTTCTTTATTTTTTCTCTTGGCATGAGGTGTGAAAAACGAGAATCACATCGTCACATTAATTTCTTGGTATTTATTTTCTTCAGGGTTCAGAAGGATGTAGTGGAATCATTGCACATGCAAAATGCATTAATACTGAAGACTTCTTTTAACCGTCCTAATATATATTATGAAGGTCAGTCAATCCTGCTTGCTGTTTGATTCACATCAATAAATCAATTCAGATTCCAGTTTCACCCTGCTTCTAGGTCATAATTTCCATGTTAGTAATGGGAAACCATCACTGTCCTCTATCAAATGTAATGTGGTTGGCACATAAATAATGAATCAATCCAGTCGCTACCTAAATGTAACTTCAGTTTCGTGACAACAATGCTATCAACGAGAAGATAGAAGAAAGCAAAAAACTTACAAGCTAATTTCTGTTTAGAAAAAAAAAAAAAACATTTGCATGAAAATAAATAAGATACAAATGAAACATATTTGAAGCAATCCGTCCGATTCCAATCCAGTAAATTTAGGGCTATTTTGAGCATTCCAGTTACTCAATAAGTTTTATTGGTGAATTGCTTTATATGTTAATTTTGCATAAGATGCAGGCATGCTTTTACTTATAAATTCAATCAAATCTGACTTGATGTTTTCATCATACAGTTAGGTACAAAGATCTATTGGACAATGCTTATTCTGATTTATCTGATAGACTCAAATCTATGGGCGATGTTTGTGCGATAATTTACTGCCTTGAACGTTCCATGTGTGATGACTTGTCAGCTCATCTATCCCAAAGTGGCATTTCTTGTGCTGGTAATATTTTTATGTATTTTAATGCCTTTGCAAAATGATTTATTGCAACTAAAGGGACCTTGAATATATGCATATAAGTAAAAGTGTTGCATTATAATACACTAATACTATAAACATAATATGCTATAAATTTACATTATAATAGTTCTGTACAGGTGATCATATTTTGAAAACATTGATGATTTCCTCATTTTATCAGTAGGGGATTCTCTAAGTAGCCAAACAATCATTCAACTATTCATGAAGGATAAGACCTTAGAAATTGAGGCAAAATAAGAATGAGAAGAAGAGAGGCACATAAGATAGAAGAGAAAAGAACAAAATGAATTAAAATAAATTTATAGGCAACAAAAGCTTGATAAAGAAGTAAAGACTAAATTTTTTAAAGTAGGGAACAAGATTATAAGTCATACTTTTCTAAACCACAAAAAATGTACGGTGTACAATGAATATATACAAAATATGGGACAAGAAGTTGAGGGGCAATAAGAACAATATTATCAAATATTGTGAGCAACTAATAGACATAATACATGTAATATTAAGAAAGACTTAAAAAAAAAAAAAACGTGTGGGAGAAGCTTCTCCTTCAATCATACAAGTTGACCCCTCCCTTGATTTAATATTCATAATTTTCCGGTTTTTTCAGCTTATCACGCAGGACTGAATAATAAAATGCGAACTTCTGTGCTACATGATTGGATTTCTTCAAAAACAAAAGTTGTTGTTGCCACTGTCGCTTTTGGGTATGTTTTTCGTTTTGATTTGTGTTAAGTGGCATGGTTAACTTTCTAATACTATATTATACAAAATTTTCCCTGGTGCAGTTGAAGTAATTTTAGTACTAGTAGTTTCATTTCAAAAGAATCAAAACAAAGGGACAATGTGACCAACATCGTTAATGCACTCGACTTAGATTTTCTCTTTGATTGAATCAATGGAAATGTCAAATATTGTAATCTGCCCTCATAAGTGAACACTCGATGAACATCACTGTTAACAGTTGAAGTTACCTAGATTGTCTCATCGAGGTAGAATTCTGTGAGTGTAGCCTGCAGTAGTCACTTGCAAGAAGACATTTGGATCACCACCCTTGCACATGCCATTGAGTTTGTTGACCACTAATGTCCAGCTTTTTTGCTGTATTTTCTTGCTGTTTAAGACGAACACTTTTCCCAAAAGTGGTTGACTTATTTAATTGAATAACCGAAGTGGTTTCTTTTTGTACTAGCAAGAGTACAATAATCGTATCTAGGGTTTAGACTGTTTATGAGATGCCTTGAGACTGATCTCAAGGGTGGTATTTATAGCCTGCTATGGGCTTTGTTCTTACGAAACTTGTGCCCTAAGTAAGCTGGGCTTTTGGTATTTTATCCGGCTTCTAGAAGTATCTAGAAGCTAGGCAAGGCGGAGCCTACTGAAGGGCGCGCCCCAGGCCTAGGGAGCTTTCTGAAGGGTGTCCTGGCCCTTCTGGAGGGTTCTTTGTGTCTTTTGGATGGTTCTTAGGTCCTTAGGAATATATTGACGGTACAGTTTTGAAGAAAATTTTTCATATAGACAACTCCACCCCTCCCCAAATTCTTTGGCGATGTATATTATCTGATTACTTAATCTCATAAATGTATTTTGTATTGATTTTTACGCATATTTAGACTTTAAGTTTATGCACAGTGCTCATATGAGGACAAGAGTTTTTCACATTGTTGTAAGCTCATGATTCCTACGATTTTTCATGTGCTTTCCTTGCTGGATCATAGGTAAGATTTCATCTCGGCGAAATCGGTGTAGGATCACTGATCTTAACCATAGGTGGTCACAGTTCTAGGAAGAGAAAAGAGAGGGAGGAGGCACAAAGAGCTAGTGAGGCTGAGGGGTAAAGGAAGTTTGGTCGGGAATTAGGGGGAAATTGATGTGTTTTTAAACTGGGTTGCAAAATGAGACTCAATTCTGGCCCTTTTGGGGTCATCTGAGATCACATATCCTGATTTAACAATGAAAACCGGTGATCATACACTGATTCCACTGAGATGTGATTGTGACTACAACATGAAAAATCGTAGGATTGTATTCTCCCATGATTTAGATCGTGATGCTAAAAACATTGGTTCTCATGGACATTACCTTGTAATTTTACTTTGACAGTAGACTGATTCTACGATTAAGATCACAATCTTGAGACATGATCTTGTAATTTTATTTTGACTGTTATCATCTGTGGTTGTTGGCATGTTTGGATGTACTGCATTAAATTGTGCATGATTGTGTTTTATGCTTTTTTCCCATTGCCAGTCTTTATACAAGTGTGTGTAGAAGGAAATGTGGTATTCCTAACCAGATGGTGCAGATAGCTTGCACCACTGGCACAGCATTAAGAAATCGCAATGCTACAGGGATAGCATGGACAACTACCCCTGCTGAAAACATAGGAGCACTATTGTGAACACTATTTCAGGCTATTTATAATTCACTTTATGACAACATATAAGAGAGTATGGCATCGCTGTCATTATTCAATGGAGTATTACAGTGAATCTGATCTATCAATACATTATACACCCAACCGAGATTAATAAAAACGAGAGTAGCGAATCAGCACAAATGTATAAAAGTTATAAGTATATGCACATCTTCTGATTTTATTCTGATGCCAATGATTGATGAATTATTTGAGATTGTGATGTATTTATTTCTTTTTTTTTCTATACTCTGCATGGAGCGTTTCTGTTGCATTCAGTTACTGAACCTTTGGTGTTCGTTCAGGATGGTAAGTGGCTGTTTACTATAAATTTGATTGAAGCTTCTATATGAAGTTTTAATGCTATAATCTTTTTATATTCATGTGATTAGCGATTAATAAATTAAGATCAAATTACAGGGCATCGATAGAAAGGATGTGAGAATTGTGTGCCACTTCAATATTCCAAAGTCAATGGAAGCATTCTATCAAGAGTCCGGCAGAGCTGGTCGTGATCAATTGCCCTCTACAAGTCTGTTGTACTATGGAGTAGATGATCGCAGAAGAATGGTTGACTTATTTAACTTGATGCTTTGATCTTGTTTTGTTATCGGACTTGTTTTCTCTTACTATAATCTATTTCAGGAATTTATATTACGCAACTCAGGTAGCAAGAAATCACAATCATCAAGTTCACAAGAAGAATCAACCAGAATGTCCCTGACTGCTTTCAATCAGGTAACATCTAAATCCTTGCATGCTTCTTTTGACATGGTATCTAAGCACAATGCCCGAATGCATTTAAGTAATGTAATCTTTATGTAAAACATGTAGATGGTTGAATATTGTGAAGGATCTGGATGTCGTAGGAAAATAATTCTCGAGAGTTTTGGGGAGCAGGTAATGAAATATACAGAACTAGGTATTATGGAGGAGTTGGGATCCTCTCTATTTAGGAAATGGAGATACCAACCTGGTATTACGTGGTGTGATTCATATGGACTCAAGTAGATACTTTACTTTGTTCCAAACAGGTAACAACATCACTATGTGGAAAAACATGCGACTCCTGTAAACACCCAAACTTAGTTGCCAGAAATTTGGAGGATCTTTCAGCTGCTTGTGCTCTACATCAGAGAGGCGGTTCTCGAGTTTTCATTACCAGGTAAAAGACCTTCATGCATTGGAAATTTAACTTAAAGTTGATAAACCGAAAAACATATTGAGAATACATGATCTGTAGTTGTGTTTTATACTAATGATAGGTACCATTGGAAGACAATGATCGGTTTGTTAGTATATCTGACATTAGAGCATCAAATAGTGTACTATGGCTATGATAGGGTTTATATATTACTTTTGCGTTGTCTTTGGCTGTGTATGACCGGCTGACCGTGCCATTAGCATAGGGTTTTGTAATACCTACCATGTGATTTTGCCTTCTGGCCTCTCATTTCTAGTCTTAAAGAAATCTGTGAGAGAAAAATATAGAGGAGGAAATTAAAAAAAAAAAGTAGTTTATGCCAGCAAGATTGTGTGCTGAACTTGTAGTTGGCTTGGTGGTGATTTCCTTTTGGTACATTAATTAATCCAGTTAAATAATGCCTAGTTTTCTTGTATATCCACCACGGTCATTTTTTTCAGTTCCACTGAAGCAATTGATGGAGGACAGTTATCTGAATTCTGGAACCGAGATGAGGAAGCAAGTGGATCAGAGGAAGATATTTCCGACATAGATGGTGGTACCAAGTTTATTTCAATTGCATTTGTTTTACTGTTGTGGTGATGTAGTGGTTAGTAGATTGTTCATTCATGTGAATGAATATTTGTTGGCAGACGGTAATGAGGTGGTCAACAATCTAGCCCGGTCAAAGGGTCAATCCAGACTGGGAGTAAATGAAAAGCTTGATTTGTTACAGAGGGCAGAAGAAAAGTACTATCAAAATGAGAATACTAATAAACAGGTTCGTCTTGTACGCATTGTACCCACTCTGTTGAAAAAAGTATGTTCTCTATTTTCTCTATGCCTAGTTCTATTTCCCATGGTTAGAACCTTTGGCTGGCACCATAGTAGAATTTGTTATGGTTTACAATCTGTAATTGGAAAGGTAAAATAGTTTATTTTCAAGTCTCTTGTTTATATTCTTAGCTGAGTACTGTTAAGATGAACGCAGCAGAAATTGTTACAGCACCCCTATCTTCCTGTCTCATACTCACGTATCTAATATGATTTACAGAGAAACAAAATTGACAAGAATGCTATTTCTGATGCATTGCGAGAGGCAAGCAGGCAGAGATTACAAAATGCTTTAAAAGAGGCTCAGCAACGGCTTGACGACTTTAAGTATGTAAACATCCTTCTTGCTAGTTTAAGTTCTTTTATATGACACCTCAGTCTGCCACAACAGGAAAACCACCCAATTGAAGTTTCTCATCATCTAATTGCTATAACAAGTCCGTGATGTATTTGACATGCAATAGCATCTTGTTCAAAAATCGCAGTCCTCTAAAGATTAAAGTGTTGTCACATTAGACCTCTAAACACTTGTCAGTAAATTAGTCCCTTAAAGACTAATTAGTCTCCGAATAAATTTTCAGCAAAGAAGTCCCTCAAAGATACAGATTTGTCACAAACATTTTTCCTTTTGTATCACGACTTTAATCCTCCACTCCACTTTAAATGAATTTGTTGACAACTGTGTATCTTTGAGAGAACAAGTGTTTGTTTGCTCACACATATCCATGTGTGTCCATGGCAAACTTGGCTGTTGGATCCTTAAACGAATACGCAATAACTTTGTGGAGTTTTTTTTTGAAGGACTAGTATGACTTTTTTTTTTGACAAAGGACTATTATGACTATACTTTAGTTTTTGAAGGATTTTAGTTAGGTAATAAAAGTCATCAGGATTAACATAGGAACACCCTAATCGTTGGAGTATCGAATTAAGAGTTTTGTTACTCGTTTTATTCGATTGGTGAACTATTCAAATAACAAACCTAAATATTTCACCATAGTACCATGACTAAACAATTTCACAACTAAAGCACATGCTCTCAAGTTCCAAGTACCTTGTTTATTATCGTGTTTGTTCAAGACAGCCTCCCCACCCCTGAACAATTTGAAGCAGCAATTGCAGTTAGGGTGTGAGCTGTTTCCGTATTTCTTTTCCTAATTTAAAATATTTCTTCAGGATTGAAATGGAAACCTCGGCATCTCTTCTCGAGGATGAATGCTACAAGAAATATGGCAAGACTGGCAAATCATTCTATTATTCCAAAGTGGCAAGTACTATCAGGTGGTTGAAAACTACAAGTTTCGTCGATCTGATGAACCGACTTTGTGAAAGTGATGCTTCCTTATCACCGAGTGTCTTCTCTGGAGCTGAACATCTCCTCACACCGCTACCTGCTTCAGATCCTTGTGCAAAAGAAGAAACTGTCAATGAGCTCGCAGTAAATGCTGAAGAAACTGGCAATGAGCTCTCAGGAAATGCTATAACAGAAACAATCCCATGTGATATGCCAATAGAAAGTTCTTTTAATACAAACTTACCACCAATACCATCCTTTGCTGAATTTGTAAATAGTAAGAAAGAGAAAAGAGATCGATCAAGTGACACAAAGAAACACTCATCAAGAGTAGAAAAGAAGATGAGGATACAGTAGAATGATTCTTGTACGTACTATGGTCTTGAGTTTTAGTTACAATATGAAGTGCCAACTTTGGGCCATTTGAGAAATACTCTAGTTTCATCTTTCACACAGGTGATAGTGCATCTTATTGATTGTCTGTCTTATGTTTCTGATTACTAATTTTGCCTTTATCATTCGTCAGATCAATGAAAGACACAAATTTGTATAATATGGATAGTATTTTACAAGGTGTGCTTTGTCTAAACCCGACAGATCAAAACACATATGATGATACACACTCCTTATTCAGTAAGATCTGAACATCACTATGCACTTGGCAGTGGTAATTTTCCAACAAAGTCAGAATTAAGACTTCCTAGGTAAAGATGATCCTCAAACTCCATAGCTGAAGTTACAAAACTAATCACCTTCCCTTCATTATCATCAAACTTTCTGATAATCTTGCCTTCAGTTCCAACATTTACTACCATAGCTGATTTTGTTGCACTATTGATCAGATTAAATAGCCTTGGAAATGAAGCTAACAAGTGCTTGGATACTTTAGAGGTATGCACAAACCCCAGCCTTTCAGAAGTTAACTGCAGCATCAATATTTATGAAAAATAAATCAACGTCTTTCATTGGAGACACTATAGGTAGTATAACCAACCAAAATCTAAATATTAAATAAAAATAACAGTTAAAAAGGAAGATGGTCCCCAATAAAAACAAGTTCATAGTAGCATTACTTGAACCAAAGCGATCCAAAATGAGCCATCAGGAGCAAGATTGATATTGTCAGGTCCACCAGGGAGGTTTTCAATGAAGATATCTGTTTTGCCTTTGTTAAATCCTTTTAGCCAATGCCTCAAACACCTAAATCTGGTTTAAAAAAAGCAACAACAAAATCTATATGTCATGAATCAAGACTGGGCAAGCATCTCCAATGACCAAATTTCAGGCAACCCATCTTAGATTGTATTACCACTATCAAGTTACCCCACCCCACTATGCCAATCTTTATAAATCTTTGACCAAAACTTTATAAACTCAATATTTCTAGACAACTAAAGAAAATATATGGTCATATTTAAATAATTTATGCATATTTTGCTCTAATAGTTGAATCCTTAAGAAACTTCTTATGTTTTGTGTCAGAGTTAGGAGGGGAATAGAGTTTTTAGGATAAAAGGAGGATAAAATGGAAGAGTAGTCTCCACCTTTTATGGAGGTTTATTTTTCTTCTCAACTGTTTTCGCTTACTCCCAACCAAACTTCCAAAAATACCCCTTTGTGACTTAAGTCACGCAAGGTTTATAACCTACGTGAGTTAACTCAAACATGATTTATAAGCATGAGTTAACTCACGCAGGGGTAATTACGTCTTTTCAGTTGGGAGCGAGCAAAAATAGTTAGGAGAAGAGCGAATTGTTCAAAAAGTCAAATTTGAAACCAATAAGTCCATCAATTGGTTCAACCACAATCAGTTCTTAGCTTGTATGAACTGGATTGAACAATAATTGATTCATTCTAATTAGTTTTTTAATTAATCATTTATTCATCCGTGGTTCAACCAATTGAACCATGATTGAGAGGTCTTACCAATTCGATTTCCATTTTAGTTTTCTGAACATTATGAAAATCACATTGAAGGACTTTAAAAGATTTTGAATTAATTTCTTGACCATTCCTATCTCTTTATACTACTCTTGAACCAAATAAAATACTAGTTATAAATATTCTCTCGAAAGCACTCTTCAAAACAAGGTCGTGGATTTTTCTCATTTTATTTTTCTCTCCTCTCTCCTCTCTCCTCCCTCCAAAGTCCTACATTGAACAAATTGTTTTTAGAATATAAGTAATGCTAACATGTGCCCTAGACGCATGTTAAAGATTCCACAAAAGATAACTGTATATCGAAAGGAAAAGTAATTTTTAAAATTTTAAGAAATAAATTGACAAAATTTCCGATATACACTTTCTATTTTTGGTTTACGAACATGCATTTTTAGGACACATGTAAGCCTTTCCCATTTTATATTTGTACTCAATTGGTAAGTTGCTATAAAGTAGCTCATAATACACCACAACAAAATATTTTTTTTACATATATGACAATGCTCATAAAAACTTAAGGACATTGTTTAGAGAAATGCTAAAGAATGTCATAAAGACATTGCTTAATAGTCTAAAATAATAGGTTTTTATGAAAGAATGTGTATTAAATGTATTGAAATTTGAAATAGTTAGCTTTTTTTCATAAATAATTGTTTTATTTAAAATGTTTAAACAATATTTTTAAGACACCGGTTGACATGAACCATTTCTAGTTTAAATTTATGAACTCATCTGGCTCAAATGGATAAAAACTTAACTTCTATAGGTTGTGAAACCCCTATAGAGAGGAAAGAGCAAAATCTAATCAAGATATTTACTTACTTCCAAGTTTCGCACACCACAACATAATCTTCATCCTTGGACAGTGCAACACCATTTGCAAATGTCAAATTATCAATGACTATAACTGTCTCATTTAACGTGGGATTATACTTTAAAAGTTGTCCATGAGGTCTTGCCTCTAGCAAATCCAAATACCAATCGTGTAAACCAAATTTGTTACTACCAATACTGAAGTATATATTCCCATCTGATGCTTCTATTACATCATCGGCAAACCTGGTCCAAATCATAAGAAAAATCTTAGATGTGACTTATGAATTTAATAGCTAGTGCATATTTGCAAGAAAATTAATAGTGAATAGTATATATATGGACCAATTGGCAGTATATTTGTGACCATAGTAGGCTTCCTTAATGAACATACACTAGGAGAAGGACTAAAGTGTGTAACGTTTTAGACATGTTTAAAATATTCATGATCTTACGAACGTATACGAAATCAAGACAATTTTGACGGTTTTCTTAAGTAAGATCTCTTAAGTAAGAGCTTGGATTCTATGACGAATAAAACAAATTTAGAAGAAAAAAAAATCTCACTAAAGAAGAATAGTCAATTTTGTTGACAATATTTTCTATTTTGTTTTTCATATGTTTTTACTACTAATTGTAATCTTATTTGAGACATGTCAGACACTGAATAAGAATACCTCACACTCACACAGTTGGATTCAATCTTTAATTTGCAACATTATGAAGTATAACCCCTTCCACTAAACCAACCTAATTGATAAAATAGGCGGTTACTTGTCTATAGTTTAAATGTGTGGTGGACAACATCGACTAGGTGGAAAAGGAAACAAAAGCTTGAAGTAGTAGTCTTGTACGCATCTAAAACCAAAATGAGAGTAATCTTGTCTTCGATCGTTCATAGTCATTCCAACCCAGTGGTCCAAAAAAAGGCAAGATTCTTTCACAGCTTGTACGTGGCTAATTTTATCTGACTATGCTATTATCATCTTGTTGGAGTAATTAGAAGTCATGCAATGTGAATGTGCCCACATGTACAATTAGGATACCTATCTTCTTTTCATAGAAATACTACCAACATTACATAGAGTCTTGTCTTGTTCCGTTATACAAGAAAAGATCAATGGTAGTTTATGACGTCTTTTATAAATAAAACCGTGAGAGCTCACACAAAAGGTCCAAAGCATACAAACTTTGGAAACACAATTTAGTTGAGTTGAGGTCGGAAGTTCGACCTCAACTCAGTTTCATCATGAATTTATTTTTAATAATTAGCATCAAATATTAAAATTTATAGTAGATAGATGGACACTAACGTGCTTGTCTATCCACTTTTACCGTTGCAGTTCATTGTAGTTAGATTTTTTTTTACAAATAAGATTTTTTAGATTTAAGTAATTTTTTAATTAATAATTTAAATAATATTATAAAAATGATAACATAATTTAAATAAATGGGTAAATTAAAAAGAAAAAGTCTAACCCAAAAGGATATATCTCCTTTTATTTTATTTTTTGACAAAAGGATATATCCTATTTTCTCTATTTAATATCATGTATATTTCATATTTCATTTTCAATTTTGTTTCACTTTAAAATATCTCCAATCCTTTAAAATACTATCTAAATCTACTACTACTATTAAAGAAAAAAGAGGATAGAAAGATAATTTGTACGAGCAATACATAATATGTAACGGCCTGATGAAACCTGATGCGGCCGTTGCACCTACTAGGATGAAATGTTGTGATGCAATTTTTATTGTGATTTACTTTCACATGGCAATTGCGGCTGCATGCAGTTGCAGACGACTGCATGCAACTGCAATATATTGCGGCCGCGTCATGTGATGGTCTACAATTAGAAACATTGCTTGTAACACTCAAAGTCGTCTTATGAATTATTTGTTTAAAACTCACATTAATTGAGAACCATTCACTTGTGAAAGGATAACCCTGAAACCATCTTCTGTAACCTTGAATAAACCCTGCAAAATATAATTGTGTTATTTGCTCATGCAGAATTTTATCTAGACCTATAATTGACTCATAATGTTCTTAAATAAATTCTTAGCCAAGTATCACAGGAATATATATTTATTATTTACCTTGGATGCATCACAGACAATGAGACCACCATCTTTAGATGTAGTGATTCCAAGCAAAGAAGAGCTATCTATATGCTTCCAATTCTCCCAATTTCCATTCCTAACCATTCTTTTAATCCATCCATCTCTTGTAGCTGTATAAAGGACACCATTTTTATCAAAACAAACATCTTCTGGTTGTTTCAGAAATCCTTCTCCAAGTTTAATCACATTCTATTATATGGAAACAATCATAGACAATTAAATACATATTATTTGAACAGTAGCTATAATTAGATTATGTAATAAATATTGATAAAATTTTCACCTGTAATTGGTTGTTTTTTGTTGAAGAAATTGAAAATACAGATGGTGGTATTTCTAGCAAAATTGGATCTATGGGTGAGAAGTAGAAGACTTGAACTGTGAGAGAAACTAAAGCTGCTAGAACCAAGCTTGAGGTCAGTGTGACACAATATTTACCAAGGGTGAAAGGAGGATTGGTTATATTGGAAGCCATGCTTTAGAAGCTGTGTGCTTTGGCTTTATATATTGCATATAGTGGATTTTTGATTTAGGTATGTGTTGGCGTCTGTTTCCTTTTCTGGACTGGAAAGTTATTTTAGAATTCGGCTAATAGCTCTCAACCATGATTTCCTTTTGCTTCATATAATTATGCCGCGAAATAAACTTTGTCCCTCTACTGTCGGTTCCTTGACTACTTGAAAGAGTGTTAAGTGAGACGATGAATAACCCACTTGAGTTGGCCTTGTGATGTTGACTTGAAACCTTGGAGTGTAATCCTTTCAACGTCTAATGTTAGATTCTCTCAGTTGAATGGAAACCAAATTTAAAAAAGATATTTAAAAAAAAAGGCAATGAATAGTGGAGAACGAAAATGTTAAAAAAAACATAAGTAAAAGCTGAAAGCAGATAAAATGCGAGTGAATTGCGAATAAAGATCGATTCGATTTTTTAAGCAAAGAAATAGAAATTAACAAAAAAAAAAAAAGAATATGAAAAACAAAAGAACAAAACTAAACAAATTTAAGACCACATTCTAAAGAGTTGTAATGTTAGTTTCGGAGATATTTTCTGTTTCCTCAATTTATCACACTAAAACCATATGTAATGTAGTGACAACATCTCTGAGAAAATGTCATTATCCAAATCGACCTTATCTCTACCTTCCAAAAACTTGACGAGTATTTTCATATCATGAATAACATTGTAATATGAATTTTTAGCATCAGATGAAATTAATGTCCAAAACTTAATTACAACATTTACACTATCTATAATAGACATTTTCATTTCAGGTTCAACATCTTCAAGACTATTTGGTAGTACTTCAAACTATATCGAAATTTGTATATTTACAAAAGGAGAGCAAGCAGATATATTGTAAGGAATGTTTGTTGTGGAGTTAGGAGGTATTCATCCCATCCCATTTTTCTTAGAACTTTGACAAATACTCAAATTTCATCTTCAATTAATAGTGCATCTGATTGATAGTCTATCTTAAAATATAATAAATTTGGATAAAAATTAAGCCAAATCGCATTACTTGTGATACAAATGTAATCACGTTTGTCAATATTGGACACTGAAACATACCTTCGATCAGAAGTGTCAGTGCTACAGAGGTGACATCTTTAAGATAAAAGGTGTCACACATAGTGAATCAGATTGATAGCCTATCTCATTTTTCTCACTGCTAAATTATTATTCAAATCAGTAACGAACCAATTAACATAAAATACATTCCAAGATGTTTTTGGTCTAAATCATACATTAAAAACTCATAAGATGCTTTCTCATACAAGCAAAGAGATACACCCCTTATTCAATCTTAAGAGCTGAACTACTTCACTAGTTCTATGCACTTTGCAGTGGAAATTTCCCAACAAAGTCAGTATTAAGACTACCTAAGTAAAGATTGTCCTCAAACTCAACAGCTGAAGTTACAAAAGTAATTTTCTTCCCATCATTATCACCAAACTTTTTGATAATATTGCCTTCAGTTGTCACTTTCACCACCATTGCAGATTTAGTTACACTATTAATCAGGTTAACTAGGCTTGGAAATAAAGCTACCAAGTGCTTGGATACTTTAGAGGTGTGCACAAACCCCATTCTTTCAGAAGTCACCTGCAACATCAATTAACATAAATTTGAAGATAAAATATTCATCACCATGCTCTATTGCATAAACAATAAAAGTTTCAATATAAGTCAAAAGTCTATGTAACGTCGTCAATCGACACTTTAAATTGAAAGCGTGTTTAATGTCTGATACAGAGACACATGTGGTTTCAATTACTTGACTTTCTCAAATTATTACATATCAATGTTGACTTGTCAATTTTGTATTTGATATATTTGTATTTGTGCATCACAGACAAAATTAAAATTACACTCGAAAGACAACAGAAAAAACAAAGTCCTTTTTATCGTCTCTAATTCACTTGTCACCATGAAGTTCGTGATGAAATTAGAGACAACGCTTTTATGTATTCTTTTTTGTGCGAATTGGGAGCCACATGCGTGCAATTTTGTGTGAATTGGATGTCATCTACGCGCAACTGTAGAGACTAATCCTTTAACTTGGGTAGGACCGCATCTTGTGTCAAAACGCTCTCTAAAAAATTTAACACCGCTGCATTCCCAAAGTTTTTTATTTGTATCCCTCATAAAAAAAATTATTATGAATTATATTATTTTTTAATGATAATATATATATTATAAGGAGTACAAGCCACAAGGGCTACAAGACCAAAGTTACCTGAATTAAAGCAATCCAGAATGAACCATCAGGAGCAAGATTAATATTATCAGGTCCAGCTGGAAGGTTTTCAATAAAAATATCTGTTTGACCTTTGTTAATTCCTTTTAGCCAATGTTTCAGACATCGAAATCTTATTCATGAAAATGAAATCAAACAAGATAAAAATTGTCAATACAGTATAAAGTGTACCAATATCACAATCACTATATATTAAACTAGCATAGTTATCATTATCATTTAATTAAGAAATCACTTACTTCCAAGTTTCACAAACCACAAGATAATCTTCATCTTTGGACAATGCAACACCATTGGCAAAGGCCAAATCATCAAGGACAATAATTGTTTCATTTGACATGGGATTGTACCTTAAAAGTTGTCCATGAGGTCTTGCCTCAAGCACATCTAGATACCAATTGTGTAAACCAAATTTGGTACTTGGTACACTGAAATATATATTTCCATCTGATGCTTCTATTATATCATCTGCGAATCTGGTTCAAGATATCCATAAATTACTTGAGAAATTTTAATAGGTTCTTAGATTAAAAAAAGTTGCAATTGTTTGACCAAAAAAAAGATTTTCTTTGAGGGAAAAAAAAGAAGTTGTAATCAATGGTCTCTGAAGTACTATTATTTAACTAAAAATAATAATATTAATTCACAGATCTAATTAAATGCCTTTCAATTTAGAGATCTACAAAGTAATTAACCCTTAATTTTAAAGTTATTATTATTTTATGATGTATAAATCTAAAACCAGAGTTAGCTGTCACGTGACCTGAGTGTTCTCGTCCCATATTTACTTGTACAACAAGTTGCATGTCATCCATATTTACGGTCATTTTATAGTCAGAAAATATAGATTTAATTTATTCACATTGTTTGCTTATATTTTTTTTAGGGTTAAATATGTTTTGATAAGGATGACAAATTGAGCTGAAAGCTTCTTGGGAATATATGCCATGCAAAAGTTGAAGTTACAGTAAAAAGCTTTGGTAGAATATATTGGGTGGACTGTCAAAAAAGAATAATATATTGGACAGAACATATTATTGAGGATCATATACCCAATTCTTAAAATTTTGGACATAAAAAGTGATGTGTTAAAATCATTTGTATTACTTAATCTAAGCATGGATGAATGAACAAAACAGAAAAGCAATATACTCATAATGAATTATTTGTCTGGAACTTACATTAATTGAGAACCATTTACTTGTGAAAGGATAACACTGAAACCATCTTCCGTAACCTTTAGTAAACCCTACAAAATATATTTATGTGTTAATTTTTTTATTTACTAATTAAATCGATAAAGACTGGATCTCAGTAAATCGTTGCAGCAAGACCACTCTGTCAATTACAATATATATCATGTCACGTATATATGCTTATTGGAATTCAATAAATTAATTAAATCTAAGCATGAATTATTTACCAAGGTAGTATCACAAACAATGAGACCACCATCTTTAGATGTAGTGATTCCAAGCAAAGAAGAGCTATCTATATGCTTCCAATTCTCCCAATTTCCATTCCTAACCATTCTTTTGATCCATCCATCTCTTGTAGCTGTATATAGGACACCATTTTTATCCACACAAACATCTTCTGGTTGTTTCAGAAATCCTTCTCCAAGTTTAATCACATTCTGTTAGGAAATATTATAATTAGATATCATATGCATGATAAATATAGTTAAATAAAAATTATTTTGCAGACTAGCTATAATTAGATCATATAACATGTATTCCTTAAGTTTTCACCTGTAATTGGTTGTTTTTGGTTGAAGATACTGAAAGTGGTAATTCAAGAGAAATTGGATCTATGGGTGAGAAGTAGAAAACTTGAACTGTGAGAGCAACCAAAGCTGCTAGAACCAAGCTTGAGGTTAGTGCCATTTTGGTGCAGAAAGGAAGATTGTAAGCTATGCTCTTGTAGTCATGTGCTATAGCCTCTACTACTATATATAGTATAACCAAATTTATTTTTGCGATCTTATATCTTTTTTTTTTTATTTTTAATTTGAAAATTAATTTTCAAAACATTTTTTTTTAAAAGGGTCAATGATAATATTGTTAGTAATATGTTAGGAGTGTGAGGTTCAAACTCTCAGCCTCTTTAACACTACAATCTTTGATTCCACAACTCAAACTATCGACCTGGATTTTTAACGATAGAAAAGTACAAAGTTTTACACTGTAATTGATCATAATCGTTGATATGAGATCAGAAGATCCAGATTACACTTCAATTTTAACATAATTGAACAATCTCGACTATTAATCTAAATTAAACGTTAAGATCTGCGTTACTACAGTATATCCAATTTCATTCAACTATCATAATATTCCACATTGTTAAATGTTTCTTTAGTTTAAAACGTTATATTGCTGTTAAAATTTCTTAAGTCTCTTGTTATTAGCACCGTTAAATATATCTTGTATTTGACTATTACTTTTCCCATCATGCCTATTTCTTGCGCGCCCAGCAAAAAAACCAAAAATACCCCTGGTTCGGATTATGTAATTCATCCGAACCAGATTGTTAGAGTTTTCTGGAAAACAAAATCCAGACACTTTCGAAATGTAATTTTTTGTGTTTTCTTTGATGTCAAAGGTCTTTGTTGACCGTTATATAACCACCGCATAAGCTGCAAAACAATTGCAGGGGTTATATGAACGATCAACAATGACCATGACACCACAAACACTCCTAAAAAACTTTTTTTTTTGTTGAAGAAAATGTAAGAAAAGAGGTGAAGTGAAGAATGAATGAAATGGTTGAAGATGGAAGCCTATTTATAGCCTACAACAAGTCCTAGGTCATACGTACAGTCAATAGAAACGTGTTTGTGGTGCTAACCGTTCAAAAATGCATTAAAACTCCACTAACCGGCCAAACCTTTGGTGAAAAACATCATCAATTCAAGTAACACAATTCACCAAGTTCACCGATGCACATATTCAACTACTTCACATAATTCACCAATGCACATAAGCAAGTATGACACCTATCAAGTTATGCAATGCGCCTAGACACGACTCTATATGTATGTGGTACCAAGTCAACACTGAGGTCGTCACCTCAAGATACAGCTGTATCATAATCGTCCCCAATATGAATGCAAAGCATTCGGTCGTCACCAATATGGATATAAATATCCGGTTGTCGCCTATATGAATACAAAGTATTTGTCATCGCCAATATGGATATACAATCCGACACCAACATCTTGAATGCATGAACATATGACTCAATCAATGCATATGTTCAACAACAAGTCATCAACAATCGACATCAACAGTTTTCAATACATGCATACACCATCAAAGTCGTTGCCAATTGCATGTAAGAATTCGTCGCCAATAACTCACCATTATCAAAATCACCAACATAATTATCATCAAACATCAACATAATCATTATCATAATTATTATCAAACATCAACATAATCATCATCATAATCATAATTAATCAACAACAATCAACTTATAGAACATATGGTTCCAAAATCACATTTTTCACGAAATACGACCAATTGACCACATCACAACATTCCTCCATATAAACACTCAACATCATCAACTCATTTATATTCTAGCGTATCATTACAAATATAAAGCAAGTGGTAATTTAACCGACCCAAAAAGTCCTATTTTGACAAGGTTCGCCTATATTTACAAAGACTAGCACCTTCCGACAAATTCTCCAAAATCAAAGTAAGCAAGTTCAAGCGCCTCAACCGAGTATATACACCATTCACATATAAGTGTTGTAGCATATACATATACATTTCATAGGCTAATTCCTACAAATTCCGAATTTTACCTATGTTCGTATCGTTTCTTCCATTTTCTAAGTTATTCCAAGAGACAAACCAAACAAGTTCGAATGCCTCAACTAAGTATACAGACAAGTCACATATGTGTGTAGTAGCGTATACATATACATTTCATACGCCAATTCACCTCAATCCCAAAGTTTCACAAAGTTCGTATCGTTTTGCCATTTTTCAATGAATTCAAGTTTTCAAAGAAAAACCAAGTTAAAGTTCATGATAACTATAAAAAAGGGATATAAAGGTTGTGGGTAAGCGAAAAGAATCCACAAGCCCACCAACAAAAGGAGAAAAAACAATCAAACAAAACCCTAAAGAGAAAAGAAACACCCACAAATAAAACCACTCCCCACCAACCACAAAGAAATGAAGGGGGCACCCAACACTTGCGAAAACACTACAAAAAGAACTCACCATCGATCAAAAGAGACAACCTCCAAAGAAGATGAACCAAGCCTAATATACCCCTTGAGCAGAGACACAAAGATCACAACCAACCCATGACGCAATTCAAAGGCATCCAAACACGCCCACCTCCCTAGCACACTATCGGTTTCATAACCCATTGATGATGAAAACAATAATGACCAGAATGACTCCCAAAAAACAAGTACACAGAGGTATACTATATTTTTTTCAAAAATTGCTCTACATCTATTGTCTTGCTAGATAACACAGATCATTGCGAGCAGATGAGATGGAACACACCACATAATGCTTGATTAACAAGAAACCACACCTAACTTTCTCTCTCATAGGAAAAATACAACAACCCTACAAAATACCTAAAACATCCCTGAGAAGGTCAACCTCCAAACCTAACCATCTAAAAATCATATGCCAAACACTCGATGCAATCCCACAAGTCACACAAATATGATTAAGAGATGCAGACTCGTCACTGAAAAGGCATACAAGGAAACCGCTTGATTTGTTAATTAACACTCTACGTCTAAGAAGATTTAGTTTAGTCGGATCCTATCGAGGAACAACTGTCACGAGAATACTTGAATTTTGAATGGAGCCCAACTATTCAAGACCAAAGCCAGAATGGAGGATAACTCAGCCACTCTGCTACTCATTCCAAGGTAAATCCTAGAGAGGTAGTCTGAGCACACTCCATCGGAGCTATGCTTCCAATACTAGAAATCAAACAGTCTCTTCCTCCATCTCACTTGACATGTTTAATTACGTAAAAAAATGAAAAATTTCAATAAAATTACAAAAAAATATTATTATTAACATTAAAAAGGTTTCTATTGTTCTTTTATTATTAATTTTTTTAGAGTTTTCTTTAGACCTCAATAAATATTCTAGAGACCCACTAAAGCATATAGACATTTTTTATTATAAATCAAAAAATGTGTATTCATATTTAAGTGTAGTTGAACATTGGGGCTAATATATACATATAGATATTGAGGAAGCATCCCTCGAGTTAGCTAGTTCTTGTTTGAATATAAATAAAATGTAGTATTCGAGAATAAAAGAAATAGATGTTGATACGAATTATTTCCAAACAATTCCACGTTTAGCACCATTTCACCATCAGAAAATTTAAAACCATCAAGAAAAATAAAAATCAATACTAAGTTTTGCAATTTCGTAGATCTTCTCTCCACAACGATACCCTTAACGACTATACCACCATTGCTTTTATTTCCTAGCTAGCTCGATTCTCAAAACCATAAAAATTAACTTAATCGATCAGTGCAATAAATAGCAAATTGTTTTAAAAAAAAGTATCTACAAAACCAACTGACAAGATCTCAATGTCTGTTTGATTAAACAATCTAAGTCTTCATGACCAATTTGATCAAAAGTATATACAAAACCAATTTGATTAAACAATCAAATTGGTCACTAACATTTCAAAGTCTTCCACGCTATATGGCATTCTACAAGCTTTAACTAACATGAGTTTACATTTATTTTAAAATGGGAAAAAAAATGCAATACACCAAAATATTTCCTCCGTTTTAAATTACATGTCATTCTAGAAATTTCACATATATTAAGAAATGCAATTAATTTGTATGGAAAAGAGTAACTATAACTTTTGCATAGATCGCCCTTTTCGAATTTCAACCTATCAGGATGATTATATTTTTTTGTCTCTAATTTTTGCTCGGATCGCCCTTTCAGGTTTTCAGTCCACCGAGATGCTCATTTTTGCCTAAGCCGCTTTTTAAGATTTGCGACTTATCGAGCTTTCATTTTTGACAAAGTATTTCTTGACTGCATCGGTTTTCATAGGACGTGTGAGTTCGTCACCATCCATAGTTGTAAATGTATTGCACACGAGCCTTCATAGTTAGGCGTCCACTTGCCCTTGGAGTCTGG
>Ga0315915_1001069_pt1 | contig 31945 bp, 13 predicted proteins | sample MpolbnodulesMG_FD_207738 | JGI IMG/M metagenome (GOLD analysis project Ga0315915, IMG submission 207738) | Medicago polymorpha root nodule microbial communities from Los Angeles, California, United States - branched nodules | ecosystem: Host-associated > Plants > Roots > Nodule | place: USA... | reverse complement strand
CTAAGGTGAGGACTGCCCCAAGTCGCGCATGCACTACTTAGGCCATATCTTTGGTCGAAGCGATACTCTCGAGACAGGACATTTAAAGTGGAATTTATGTGGGTGGAATAACAAAGACTTCCCCCCCCCCCCCCCACACCTCCCACACACAACTAAGAATCGTTTGAAGACAACATACAAAGATAGATAAAAAGACACCTGTGCAGTGAGAGAGATGATGAAGTCATCTGGTTCTTCAGCATCTTGGTCATCCAAGTATTCTGTATTTGTCATTTCCTGTTCAAATGCTCAGATAAGTTTGGCGACAATCAAATTATCAAACTCTTCAACCAGAGAAAAGCAACATCACATTTGGCAAACCTGCATATGAAATATTGTCTCCAATTGCATTTCTATACGTAAAACTTTAAGGCAGTCAATTGCCAATTTTCTATAATCTTGAGCAAATGACGCTAGGCTCCTTGTAGGTTCACTGTCTGAATGACTATGATGCTTTCCTCCAATATGATTTGTTGCTCTTTGAGTAGTCTGTCCAAGCCTGCCAATTTCACAAGAATTTTTAATGCTTGGAATTCTTTCATTATAAAATAAAAATAAAAATAACACTATACTGCTCACCAACATCGTTGGGATATCAGTACCAATAATGTTAGAATATATGAAAATATTATTAATAAATCTTCAGAGTAATTTAGGGTAACTTAGATCATCTATTAGGGATGGTTTCAATATTTTATATATCAAAGTTTGTTTCCATTTTAATTAGAATTGTAATAGGCCCATCGTGAAGGTGTATAAAAGGAGAGGGAAGAAAGGAAAGGGAGAGGGAAGAAAAGAAAGTAATGGGCCTCAAGAGCAAGGCCTATGAGAGTATGAAAGGAGAAGGAACCGAGTGGGTTCAGAAGGGAAGGAAAGAGAAATAAGGAGGGAAGAAATAACAGAAAGGACAGCTTGCCGCAAAGGATTGGAGGAGGGAGATGTGATAATCATGGAAGAGGGTATTTAGAAGAGGGGTAACAGGACTAGGGAAGGCGTCAGACATGTGAAATAGGAATTATGGGTGCAGGAAATAGGAGCTGGTCCTAACTCAGTAAGGAGTATTATGTTTTGTTCCTTTCAAATATACTACCATCACATATTGTAAGGAGCTTGGTTCCAGCTATTGTTCTAGCTCATTTAATAGTTTCCTTCATTTTCACATAGTAACAGATGACACTTCCTCTGAATTAACTCGACTTACACTATCAATACCAATTTTAGTCCATCTCTCTGTTGATGCTATGATTTTTGTGATATCATCCAACATATCACGCACATACACATCAACATAATTTTATTGAGCATTGTTTTCTTGTACTATACCTAAAAGACTAACCTTCAGTAAAAACTTTCAGATGCCTTTGATGATTTTATGAAATACAATTTTCTCATTTATAGGTATCTGATACACAAATTTTAGTCGAAGGATAGTCAGTCCTAGAAGAGCACTCAAGGATTATTAAGAGTACCCTACATAAAGGAGCACACTTGGATATTTGCCCTACATCATAAGCACTCTGCTCTGCTATATCCCTCAAAAACCATACAAGGTTTGTCGCATTTATAGATCCTGCCACCCAATAAGGGAGATACACATGTAAAATCTAAGAGATTGTAACACAGAACGATATTTTACCTACAACATAAAATTGTACTCAAGATCAAGAATACATACGTATAATATAAACAAACAGATAAAATAACACAAATTAACATAATAACATTAATAATGTTGAGATCTTATCTCTGATTTACTTTTGTATATACTTTCCTAATTGTAATCATAATTAGATAGATATAGGCTTTTGTTCTTATAGTTATAATCAAGGGATAGGCTTTTTAATCCTATACTAATAGTAATTTATTTAGATAGATATAGGCTTTAGTAATCCCTAAAATGGGTTAATTTATCAAGAAATTCAAGTCAATTTTAATCCCCATTTCAATGTGGTATCGGAGCTCAGATCCTGTGGGCCTGATAAAACCCTAAAAAGTCTCAACAAATCCAAAGCAGGGTAACCCAGTAAAAGAAGCAGCTCATAGTCCTAGCTCAAATGCAAGTCCATCACCCAACCCTCACAAACAACTCAGAGACACTATCAAACTAAACCAGTTGGCACAGAGGCCACTGACACAGGTCACAGACTCGCAGCAAGAAAGTTGCACACAAGCATGGACCCAGTCTCACCCAAGGGAAACATAGATCTAAGAAGACGGGCACAAAACAAGTTTCACCCAAGGGAAGCTCTTTTAAATAGATTCACACACTTGTGAAAAAGCAATGATAAAAAACTACTAGGTGGTGGGAAACTCCAAAGGAGTTTTTTTTTCCCTCACGCCATAAGATTCTGAATACTAAAAACTATGGTTTGCGAATGATTGGTGGTCTTGCACATTTTACTGGTCTAACTAAAATCCCAGAAAAACAAATGTCTTTATGGGGATATGATTGTTCCACAACCTGCAACTTAAAGAGTTGTGAACTCTACAATCTGAATTGGAATTCTTACAGCATGCAATAAAACATTGCTAGATTGCACAGCACATAGAAAACACACCTTTCAACAGAGTCTGCAACATACTCCAGTGAGTCACTAAGGGATGCCAACAAAATAAGTTTATTGTCATCGTGGATTAGGTTTTCCTGGGGAAAAAAAACAATTAAGTCACAGGAGAAGCATAATAAATAGGGGGAGAGACGAGGGATTTTAGCAAGAATGCATAAAATCGAAAACTTCATTATTATAGGTTGGTAAAAATTAAACACTCAATAAGAAAATTATATCAATAATGAAGCATAGTAACTCATAAGCATAAACAAAAAAATGAACCTGCTTAATAGGACGCAAGTTTAGCAGTAATTCACTTAGCTCCAGTTCAGCCTCAATTGTTTCGGTGTCATAGGAATTGCTTTCCAAATTAAAAGGACTTTGCAGATTTGGTAAATATCCACTTGAGGGTTCAAGCCTCATCAATTTCTCAATATCATGCCTCCCAATAAGCATGTAACTCTGCTTTTCAAGAACAGCCTGAAATATAGTTGACAAAAATGTCAGAAAATGCTAACAAAGGAAAGATATGATCCGACACAACTATTTATAAGAATGTCAAGCACCAACTATTCTAAATAGCCCAAGGACGGAGTAATCCACAGGTCTGTATTATCGTATACTAGCGAAAAGACAGGCACTCACATGCCCGTCTTTCCGTGTTTTTTATTGCGCTAACGTTTAAAAATTATAAACGATGTTTTTTTTTTTTATGAAATTTTGATTTTGATCAAAACTAAAAATATAAATGTTTGTTGCTTTCAACCTATAACAAACCAAACTAACCATGATTATCTATTTCAATAACATAAACAATATAACAAAAAATATAATCTAAATTCTTTTTTTTTAATGACACCAACAACAATCTTTATTATAGAAAAAGTTGTTTAAGGGTATAATTGGGATAATGAAAAAGTAAGTATAAATATATTCATCTAGTTTGTTACACTTTTTAAATGATAAAGGAAAAAAAACAGACATATATATATTCATATCGTGTTTGTTACTTTTTTTTTTCCAATATTTAAATTTATTCTTATCTATTTGTTACATGTGTTATTTGTATTGAAAATTGAGGGCATTTTTGGAAAGAGAAAATCCAGCCCAAAAGAGCTGAAATGGGTTGTTTTCTTTATATATAGTATAGATATTTTGTGCTGAAACTTGATTTAATTTTTTTTTTAAAACAAGTTATCCGGCCCAAGGACCTACTAATCTGGGGGACCAATCACATGCAAAGGGGCCAATTGAAGGCAGAGCAAAGTCTTGTATGGACTGGCCCATCATAGGAATTGTTGGCACTTCGGGGTTCGAACTTAAGACCTAGAGAGGAGCACACTCCTAGGTCCCAAGCCTACACCCCTGAGGATTCTTGATTGAATTAACAAATAATAGGACTGAAGATGCAGCAAGGATCCAATTCTTGTGTTATTTGCTTCTTTATGGTCCATGATGCACCGATTCGCAGAAACGGTCATTGATACAGCAGCAACATGGCTGCAATATGTGTACGCTTCTTCACGAATTTACATATTCCCCACTGAGATACATATATGGCTCAATTTTTCTTCTTAATTATGACTCTCGGTAATCACCATAACACCTATGGCATAACCCATTCATCTCAGAGGCATGGATCATTCACTTTTCCCACTGCCTTTACCCATTTTTCGTTTGGAACTTTTGAATTAAAATAATATATTTATTATATTTCGTATTTTTTTTATGTACATATCTTAAACATATTGTATCCTATTTTTCCAAAAATGCTGTATCACTGCATCGAATATGCATCGTATCTGATACTCTTATTGCGTCCATGCATCATAGTTTACGGTGCTTAGCCATTCGTTGTTTCAAATATATGACTTTGTCAGGTAGCTTGAGGATTTAGTAATCTATGTTCTCTGTTTTTTTCAAGATTATTGGAAATTTTTCCGTGAAAAAAATAAATAAAAATTACAGGAAGTTTCATCCAAAAAAAAAAGTACCTCCATGTATGAAGTCCGGCATCTTTCATAAGTCCTCTCCAGAAAAGTTTGCACATACTTCACAAGATCATTAGCAAATTTGGGCATTGCTTGTGCCCAGCCAAGCACCTGCAGTAAATTTGATGCAAAAAGTTTCAAAGGGAAAAGTAAACAACCATGTTCTCTAACAATCAAATGAAACTAAATGTCAATCATGGTCCATGGAATAATGTCCAAATTCCCAAACTTACTAGTCCAGGTAACATATCATCCTGTGTAAAATATAGAAAAGTAAAAAAATAAAATAGAACCTGACGTATTGTATTAACATTATTATTGAAGCTAAAACTTACCTCTTTTGTCAAGTAATCAATAGCCAATAATCCTTGTAATACAGGCCGGCCCTTTTCAATTGACGAGGTATAAGTAGTAGCCACATGTGCTCTTGGACGAAATGCAGCTGGACCTAAAAGTTTGTATGAAGAGAACAAAACTTATGGTGATATTTAGGACAAATACTAATCTCTAAACAAGCCATCAACATTCACTTCCAATTTTCAATGCAATATGATAATTATTGACCAAAATTTCTAATTGTTTTTCAGTGCACTATACGCCCGTAAGCCTAATAAGCTATGATTTCACATCATGCTTCCTGTATCTTCTTTAGCCTTTACATTACAGATTGAAAAGTTCTGTAAATGTTATGCACGGTGATCTTACAAATTAGGATCAAAGTATGTTCTAATTGTACAAAAGTGATTTATCATCTAAGAACACTTGATTAACTACGCTATCACAAGCTTATCCATTCCTATTTTGTAAACAAATTCAGGAATTGCTCCATTTAAAATTCCAACAAACTAACATGTATGAGCAAGTATACTTTCAACAATATGGACACTACGAACAATTGCTACAATTAAAACATTCCAAAAACACAGAAATGCATACTCTGTTTTCGGTGGCTTTAGAATTGAACTGTAAGGAAAAGATAATCTAGCAAGGGAATGAGTCTTGGGTTACTGATTCCCACAAATATGGCCAGTACAACTTCAAAATTACTTAACTCCCACATTACGAACTACTTTAAACTAGAATGTATTATTTTTATGGAAACCAAATTTGCTTCAGAAATTTGTGTTTTGGGGTGGGTATTATAGTTATCACTCAAATGCTTGTCAATAACACCTTCAATTAAGAACGGGTCTTAGCATCAAACATTTCAGAGAAAGCTAACTTCAAAATGCTTTACTGCATGATTAACATACTATGATGTTTCAAAAACATTAAGATTCAGAAAAGATCACACTGATCCCCAAGCAGGGCTTTTAAAATAAGGGAAACAGAAGAAAAGAAAAAAAAAATAGACAGAACAGTTTAAAAGACTTGCTTGATATGGCTTGTTGTACGCCTTTTCGGTAGTCCACAAACATAGTTGGTAAAAAGTGGTCCTTTACAAAGTTCTCCACAAAGGCTAGCAACCCATCATTGCTGCAACTCACAAAATTGACAACACCATGAAGTAACATTAATGCGTTAGAAAGTCACAATTTGAGCTTGAAAAGAGTTTTGCTATTTTTTTTTTAAAATCAGTAAGAGTTTGTATCAAAACCATATAAAAATTAATAGAAACTAGCTGACATGCAATCAAAACTTATAGCTACCATTTTCATTATGTTTCCTTATATTGATTATGTTTGAAATTTATTGATCAATCCCCTGGACTTGCAAAAGTAGTACTACACTGGCACTAGGCCTAATTCTTATAGATAGCATAGACGTTAGTGCTTTGTATTTTACAAGCATCACCAATATCACATTATACATCCAGAGCCTCCGATCTAAGGGTATGTTTCAATTAATGCTATGAGATGGAATAGAGTTTAATGGATTGGATCAAAGTTATTTTCATTGTTTGGATTTTAAAATTAAGGACGGGAAGAATGGAATCTAGTAACTATTCCATCAATGTCATTACTTACCACTATTTTTCATTCCCCTGAATTTGGATGGAATGGTATGGAATCACAGCTGGACATATTTTTATAGTTTAAAATTATTGTTAAGTAAAATGAAGTGTGTCGCGTAGCACAAGAACGCATTGTTTGTCGTACAGCTGCGACTGATGACATTTTTCTGGCCAGTGCCGGCAAACAGTTGCAGAGCCGGAGACGCACAATTTTGTCCTTAACAATGGATGGACACTGGGTATTGGATTAATGCTATTAATTTGGGGATTGAGCACACTTCACTTTTATTGTTATTTTATTATTGAGAGCGTGAGGTGTTGAAGTTGCAGAAAAACCAAAGGCAAAACTAGCAATAATTTTTACTTATTCTGCATTTTACTCTACATCTATATTGGGATTTTATTAACATACAGTTATTGGATTTTTGACTTGTTGTATTTTTTTCTTGTCAAAAATACTTATAATATCTGTTACTATTATTTTTACATTACATGTGCGTTACAAAATATAAATCTAGCATCAGATTGTTAAAATTTTGAAGAGTATTAAGTTTCTAGATTGTGTAAAAATGAACTATTATTTGAAATAAGGTTATAAGGGGAATAAAAAAGTTCTAACTCATTCTCTTCCATTCACGTCACGAAGGATAGAATGGAAATTATGTTTGAAGTTTAATGGACATTTTGCATTCCCTAGTCCCTCTAAAAATTTTGTTGGAATATCAGGTCTAGAGTAATAAAAGAAAGAGAAAACAAAGACGGCTAACAATGTATTCGGTATATAATCAATAGATGTGATTCAATGACCTAACCTAATAGCCCTATTTATATTGGGTTCCAACTTGCTCAAAAAATTTGTGTTTGGTTTTGACATTGACAAGTAAAACGATTTGTTACATTTCAACCACATTCTTAACTCCTGTTCTTCATCATTTGCAAATACGCAATCTTCAGAAAACTAGACTTGACTAGCGAATTAAACCAATTAGCTGGAACCATACCATGACATAGATTGATTAACATTAATATCTCTGCCCTGCATCTACACTATTTTTTATTAAAGAGCTATTCTAACAAATAAGTTTCTTTCAAAATTTCACCTCAACAAACTCAATTCATTCTACTTTTAGAACCTGGGTTTTCAAGCACATTTAGAAGTATATACTTAACATATTGGCACTAAATACTCAATGTAGAATGACACTATGTCCCGATATCAATATGTAAAATAAAGTAAAATGAACAAGCATATGTGCTTAACTTAGCACTAAATACAGAAAGCAACATTTTATTCACGCATTTTTTTTCAACAAAAGAAGTGAACAATAAAGTTGCATTTTGGTTTTGCATACAAGAAATCAAAGAATAGTTTTTAAAAAAATACTGAACAGAGAAAAACTGTGCAATGTTTTTGAGCTCACCTAAGCTGGGAATACTTTGTTGGCAGAATTGAAGCAACTTTATCTGTGAACTGCACAAAGAATCAAGTCAGGAAAAAAACATATTGAACACGGTCAAAACTTTACATGAGGGATGTAACAATCCAAGAAGCAACACCTGAAGCACAGGTCGGTATATTGATGCTGCTAAATATATACCCTCCTCAGGTAAAACCGCTGCAGACCCATAACCCTCCTGCACCACATTGGGACCCTTCCTATTCCATCCTTGGCGAACAAGATCAACTCCTGAATATTAAAACAACCGGCCATAAATATTGGAATTGGGGAAAAAAAATAATAGCTTAATAAACGAAAAAAATGATAAAGAAAAAATGCTATGAATAAGATGTTCAGCAGTTAGGCAATGACTTGTTGTCAAAGCATAAAACTACTGCTAGAGATTAAATTGTCAAGAATCAAGTAAAAGGGTGATATTATCAGAAACTTCCATAACTAATTTACAAATTAAAAGCTACTCCCTCCATTTCAAAATGAGTGTCGCTTTAGCCAATTGCACACAGATTAAGGAATGGAATAAAGTAGTCAAAAGTCATAGCAATTTTACTAAAATAGCCTTACTGTTTTTTAATTATTTACACATGTTCCAATATTGAATGCTTCTTTTTCTAATTTGTCTCCCACGTGGATATATGAAAAGGAAGATGTATCATTATTAAGCCAAGTAAAATGAGCGTCTGGCACTTTTCCAATATGTGTTTCACGTTTTCCAAGGTAACAAGGCAAAAGGCAGCACAGGTTTCTATTCTTAATTTTGTTATTTCAATGAGGGGCAAAGATGGAAAAAAAAATCAAATTTACATTGAAAGTTGAAAACGACATTCATTTTGAAACAATTTTTTTTGGCTAAAGCGACACTCATTTTGAATCGGAGGGAGTATTACAGACATGGTACTGTCAGCACAGCATGCCAAAATCCAACATATACGCAATATCTTTCTAAACTGAAAGGGAAACAATTTAGAATTGCAGGCACTAAACAACCAAATGGACAATGTTCCTATAACAGCGCTTGCTTATTTGTTTTTTATCCAATATTACTAGTAGTCTTAAACATTGATGATTTTCTTGTCCATATCATAATATTGAGAAGATCACTATTCTTATATACCATGTCTATTAGACAGCAGCTGTAATCATGTAAAACATTAAAAGTGGGAGAAGGAAAATAAACATGCCAAAAACTTTGAAAACTCAAATATGTGCACAAATAAATATAAATTTCATGAGGAATAGAAGTTTTATTAGTGGTAAGAGAAAAATATGTCGAGACATTGCAAGGAAGAGGATGCTAGCAACACACTCTTCCCATCATGCGCTCTCTTATTGGTTGAAAATCAAATGCGTAGAAGTTTAACTTTACCCCTATAATAGCAATTCTTATGTAGGCAATTTTCACAAATTATGCAAGCTTCGCCAAAATAAACATATCTTAACAGCATCCCATGTATACCAACAGCAACATGATTTTAAACTGTATAAGCAGAAAAGTTTAACTTCACTCCTTCAATTTAACAGAATTTATCATACCCTGATTAGGAATAGATATTGTAGCATCAGTAAAGCGAAATGCAAAGGTAAGACCATTTTCTGATCCATCTCTGTAATCAATAAGAAACATTAATCATTAACTACATGATACAAATTTGGCTTGAGAGATAATGTTGTATTAACATAGAAAATTAAAATTTCAGAATTATTTTCTCCTGACAATTGTGAACCTGACTCAGACGACTTATCAATCGCATTAAGGCAAAAGACCTTGTGTCAAATACCCTACTTCTCAATTTTTTTCTTGTCTAAACATCTTTCCTTGGAACACCTAAGTTACAATTTATCTATAGACTGAGTGCATGAGAGGGATTTGAGGTTGTGATTGTACTGATGCCATTGTTTTCGTTTCTATCTCTCTAATAACATAACTTTCATAAATTTTAAAAACAAAAAAATAAGTCACAAACTAACAAGTGAAACCGAGCATGTCATATTTGAGTTGCAAACGAAATGCTCCTCAGCTAGATGATTAACAGTGAATCCAAAATAAAGGCTGCAATAATGGCTTGATTGGAGCTCCATTTACTATCTATCAAGTTCTTATGCCAGCTTCATCGTAGACTTTCTTAATTATTAGGTGTTTGTTGCCAAAGGACTATTGCACGATATTTCAGAAAATTAAAATTTTGAATTGAACAGAGGTTGCTGTTTATTGTTATACTAAAGAGCAAAAGAAATTCAACTCACTTGCCTTTTCTCTTTCGAAGGGGCTTTGCTTGCAAGTCTAGCTGTTTGCACAGCGGCATCAGCAGATGCAGCTTCTGGAGTAGCCCGCAGAATTTCACATATAAGTTGTTGGCATTCACTCTACAAAAATAAAGGATGAATAAATATAAGCTAAAAGAAAAAATAAAAGGGATTACAACCAACATGCACATTCTGAGTACCGATTTAAGGATATTTTACCTTTGTAACACAGGTTCTTCATGTTTATATGCATATTAAACAATATAAATCAGGTCCAGTCAATTTTTTTTTCCATATAAACTAGATTCCTTTGCCATTAATTTAAAACAAACTGTCTCAAATGGTCAGGCGAAACATGACAATACAGGATGCTACAAAATTTGGGGCTCGTTTACTTTGTGAGAACATTTACTCTTTTCATTTTATAAAATTTGTGTTAATTTTACTTTCTACCAAGGAGATAAGAGACTCTTGAAGTGAATAAATGTCTAAATTGTTCGGAAACAATGAAAATTCCAAAAGAACTACTTTCGTTATTTCCTGAAATGCATCATCCCTGGCTAGCATTTCACCTTCTCTCAATCACAATGGTTCATTTCAAGAGACTCGCATCTTCGCATTAGCAACTTAAAATGGGCACATATTTTTGAAAATGAAAAACAGAAAATGTTTTCACAAAGTAAACAGACCCTTACATTCCAGTCAACAAAAAAATCACCCTTCAATATAATAAAATAAGAATCACCATAAAAGAAGAAGACAAAGAAACTTATGCAGTAAAAAAACTAAACATGTTTCTAAACCAACAAGTGTGATACTTTCCAGCAGTTTCAACACTCGTTAACATGCATGTCAAACTGCTTATTTAGTTTTCAGATATAAATTTGTCATGAACTTTCACTTCGCAAGTTGAGCTTTTTAGAAAATTGATCATTGATGTAGTAGCAAAGCGTACGAGCAGGTGGAATAGTTCAATTCTTGCCATCCCCATTATTCAAGCATATTAGATTTATGAATTCAACTATGGAGATTCTTTGATCTCTGAAACTTCTTTCTATATTCTGTTGATTGATTCTGTTACAGAGTGGTTAAGGTCCTTATATAGACTGTAGAGACAGCTGGCTATTACCAGTTACAAGCATAGCACAACCAACACATGTCAGTTGAGTAGGTTACAATCTATTGAGTTAGTTACATTTACAGTTAGAGACATCTATTAGCTACTCTAGGGTACATAATAGTTATGCTGAGCTGTAGCTGAACTATCCTTTAATAAAGCACAAGGTAGTATAAGTTTGTCAATTTCCACGTTTCAAGCTCAAAGGACTGTTGAGCGAGTATATTTCAAATATAAAACCATTTGAGTCCTCAACTATTAGTTTAAGCTTGACAAAAGTTGGTAATTAAGTACAGCGAAAAATTTAACTGTACTCTTTTATCTACTATCCATTATCCAATAACCATAACTTCATGCATATCATCATAAGGTGTGTATCTTTGACCAAGACACTAATCATGGCTAAACATTCAATTAGTACAGATATGTATTGAAATAATACTAATCATGGCCAACCATGTCTAGCCAAATCAAATTACCACAAATATGTCCTCATTCTATTATTAAATATCTTGCAACTGGATAACCCCCATATATAGATTACCTGTAACACTGTCAAGGAGAAACTTATGCTGTAACCTCCTGTGACTTGAGATGCTTCAGAATCAGGGTTCCAACTCACATCTACTGGCACTGATTTTAGTGTGTTCATGTCAACATGCTGACTAACTTTTGCTTCCAGCAGCTCCCCAACAACAACGTGGTTCTCTATAGAATTATACACGAGGTGACAAATTTACGATGAAGAATAATGATTAAAATAGAAAGCAGACAAAACCAACCAAAACATTTTGTCACTAGGTGGGGTTGGCTACAATTTTGCTTGGCCTTCCTTTACCTCTATTTATTGGACTATCCTCTATCTAGTTTACCTCCTCACCAGTGCTTCTATATGTTTAAAAACATAGAAAGTGCATGAAAGTGAAGAAACACACCGACACACACACACAGAGGGGGGAGGGTGAAAGACTGAAAGTAATTTGATTGATGCATCTCAACTGAATTGATTCCAGTGTAGCTAACTAATTATACACAGTTAGCTGCAGCAACTCTGTTACAACAGAAACTAATGGGCTTGAAGCCCAAGTAGAATAGGGCAAGCAGCCCACACTAAGAGCAGTGTGAATACTGAAGTGAAGATATAATCCTATATCTCTAATACAATGGGTTTCTCCACACATTCCCAAACCACACAAGACTCTGCTGTCTTTTAAACAACGGGTGTTTGCCCAACTTTCTCCCTGGTGCTTTTATTCATAATCCAATATTATTTAGCACGGCCATTTATTTATCTTACATTCTCCTCTCTGCAACATTAAGTGTGCCATTAACCTAGAAAGAAGAATGCATATAAAATTATTGTGGCTCACCAAATATTCGAACAACAGCATCCAAAATTGAATCAAGAAGATCCTTCGCAGCAACTTGTGCTTTTCCGCCAGGAGCCATGAGAGGGGAAACAGGGCTTACAGCCAACAGAGTCCCAGCAATAGATATCCCATTCTTATGCTTCTGTTTTGGCAACTGGTAGCTTTCGAGTTGACCTTTAATGAAGTGTAGATCACCTGTTCCAGTTCGGGAACCCTTACCAATGCTAGACCTTGATGAATTCAAAAGGTCTGCATGGGCTTTAATCTTGGATGTAATAATTTCATGAATTGTTGGTCGCAACCTTTGGCTGGTAAACAATAAAACCAGTATAACTTGCACACTATCATCACAAACAAATATATAAAAAATAAAAAAAAAACGATAATAAAGAAATAGGGTGAGGCCTGCACAGACAACCACGCCTAAAAAACAAAAATGATGACGACAAAGAAACCATGGGAAACACAGAGATATATATATATATATATATATATATATATATATATATATATATATATCACATCTCAAATATTGTGATTCGGTTCGGAAACATGACAATCACAACAATAGTTAGATCACCAATAATTAGTTCAAGTTGTCATTACAACATGCTTTTCTTGTTCAGAGGAATTCACTTGCTGCCAGGCATCCAGAGTTAACTGTACTATAGAAAAATAACACTTGGACTCTTCCCCTGGATGCATTAGGTTTCCGAGTTAAAGAAAATATTGGTCCAGTTGCAAAAGGGTTCATGCAAAAGACTTCATCACCCGTTATCAAACCTATTACAGTTAGAGTTATCCTCACCTTGGCTCAAACTCATCATTAGACTTTAGAGCAACATCATATCAATAACACCTTCCTCAATGGTCACTTGGAGGAGGAGGTTTACATGTCTTAACCCATGGTTTTTGAGGTAGATGACAAATCATTGGTTTATTGACTTGACAAGCCAGTATATAGCCATAAATAGGCTCTCAGGGCCTGGTTTGAATGACTCGGAGATATATTTCTGCAGTCTGGCTTTCTCCATAAGTGTTATCCTTCATTCTTTGACTCTCTGTTTGCTCAGCTGCCAACGATGAGGTTTATCATTTTGTTTACGTTGATGATATTACTCAGTTCAATTCAGTCTTTGCCATAAAACAACTTGGCCAAATTTACTATTTTTTTAGTCTTGGGATTTGGGTTGAGCCTAACTCAACCCATACAAAACTGTCTTGTAAGGTGAGGACTTTCCACCACTTGTAAACATATTTTCAGGCCTTAGATCATCCAATGTGGGACTCTTAACCCACCTCCCGCCCAGGACTGGAGCGTGGTCTGATTGTGGGTGGCCCAATGGATCGTCTAGCTCTAATACCATATTAGAATGAGAGAAAATAATGGAAATGTTTCTATATTGATTGACATGAATTTCTTGATTTGAATGATCAGGTTGCAGGATGTTTATATACTTGCCTATCCTTCGCCAAAATGAAGCTAATCCTACACCACTGATAACTAACTCTTGAGACGGTTACAAGAAACTTTGCCGAAGTTGCGTTTCTCTATTTTAGCACGTGTTTTTAGAAGACATGCTCTAACTAACAAAGCTTCCAGTGGAAGCGTTAACAGATAAGTTAGAAATATACCTAGTAATAGAACTAGTATATTCACATGGATAAGCTCTGATACCATCTTAGAATTTGGGTTTGACTTAGCAAAACCAGCTTGTAAGGTAAGAACTTCCCACCACTTATAAACATATTTTCATGCCTTATCTCATCCAATGTGGGACTCTTAACATTGGGCATTGAGGTTAGACCCGGTCCGATGGCTCTATTGTGACTAACATTCAAAGCAAGTATATTTTGTAACTATCTAGCCAAACAATTGTGACTGTTGTTAAACCAATCTATAAATCTATGGTAAGTACTTTTGAGTCTAACTCAACCCTTCAAAACCAACTTGTCACATGAGGATTGCCTAAGATTTATAAGCTCTATTAAGACCATATTTAAGCTAAACTGGGACTTGGATTTTTTACACTACTATGAAAATATTTCCATGATTCTTGCTATTGAGCCTCACTTTTCCTTTGAGGGTTTCCTGTGATGTGGACTGGGCCTTAGACACAGATGATTGCAGTTCTAGCTCAGGTGATGCAGTTTATCTTGGACACAACTTAGTTCCCTAGCAGTCCTGCAAACATAAAGCGGTTGCAAAAAGTACTTTTGGGGCTGAATACAAGGGTAGTGGGGGCCTGCTTCGAGCCGGGCAGAACCAGGCCACTGGATATGCCAAATACGCAGACTCAATTGGGTGTCTTACAATATTGCTCAAGCTTAGTCCTATAGTTAAAACCCCGATTTAAAATGCAAAATTGTACGAGTCTACGATTTCAGGGGTGATGGGCGACTTCATTCCATTAGAATGTCTAATTCACTGCTGCCATTGGCTATTTAAGCAAGCCTAGCTTAAATTATTTTGTTCATGACTTTTGAAATTATGAATTACTGGTTATTTAAGATATTACTTACGAACTTCCTTATAGTTATGATTTTAAGTTTAATTAAGTATTTGAATCTGAATGTTTACTTTCTCTTACTAATGTAAATCATGCATGAGCATTAATTTTATGAATATTTGAGTTTTATGAATTTTGTAGAATCTTATGATTCAGGATATGATTTCACGCTTTACGATCTTACTACCCCTTTTCGATTCTGCGTGAAATCTCGATTTTAACTACCTTGGTTCCCTTATCATGAGCTTCTGGAGGGTGGGAGAATAATTTTCTTTTAGTTTGTTAAGTTAACTTTTAGAATTCAATTCAGATACAAGTTACAACAAAATAACCAACACTTAGCTGTCACAACCTTAACTGCAGTTATTTCAAATCATAAATATGAGTGCTCACAGCTTTTGTAAATTTTAATTGACTTTCAGAAATAGAATTTCTCAGTTTCATTAAAAAAAATTATACTTTTCTCTCAATTTCTGATAGAGAGCAACAAGTGCCACATCCATTCTACTAATTGAGGGGTTTTGGCATCCACAAATCATGAATTGCATGAACTAGTATGTTATTTTTTAGGATAAAAGGAAAAATATGATTAAAGTAAAAAAACAAAAAGGACTGAATCCCGATATTAAAATAGGATAAATTGAGAAAAAATGCAGAACTCAGAAGTAGAATTGATTTTTTGGGCTTTCATGAAATAAAAATCCCAACCAAGAGTCAAGATCAAGCTAGCAACACTAGTGTTAAAAGTTAGTAGAAGCTTATTGAAAAAAGCAAATCAAAACCTTCAAAGAGATAAGGAAACAGAGTTTTATTGAAAAGAATAAATATTATTAAAATAACTAACCAGATTATAGCACCAGCAGCTGACACTTTTCCAAGCATACACAAACACTCAACCATGGTCTGAAGATACTTCACATAAAGTGGAGCATCACTCTTTCTAATTGTTTCCTGCACAAGAAACCCGGAACTTCAGTTCAGAGACTGGAAATCGCTGAAATTCGAGAAGCATTATGAATTTAATACAAATTATACAATTAAGTGCTCATACAAGAAATTCATCAGGTGTCGAATTCGAAAGCCATGTTGGCATTTGACGAAGAGCACCACCGGCATCCTTTGTGACATCACTACCATTGATTCTCATGTTTTCCATATCTCCATCTAAAGTAGCTTCTTCACTTGAATCCAGAGCGCCTTCCTCATCATTGCCATCAAAAGAACTGAAACGCACATTTGATGGTATTTAATATACTATATTCCACAAGCACAATCCAAACTCCGCGCTAGCGTGTAGAGCAACAATCAAGCCTTATCACGCTATGTGGGATCAGCTACATGGATCAAACGACGTGATAGTGCTCTCTCAAACAACACACTAATATGACTCTGGAAAAAGAGAAATTGGAGATTGTCTCTTTAAATTGTTATATCCTTAGATTAGTCAATATTAGTGAAGAGGGCGCAACCCAAAGTAGACATTAGGAAAATGGAGCTACGTCACATCAACCTAACAGCAAAAATCCAGCAAAAAAAACACTACCAAAGCTAGCATGGAGTAGTATAACCAGTATTCCATGTAACATTTAATAAAATCACACTTTCAAATATTCTCATCATCACTTTCAACAATCTCGTCCATTCTTGACAAATAAGATAATATGAGATCCTGTCCATTCTTGACAAATAAGACAAAATATGAGAGGAATTTGCTAAATTAGAATATCTACTATGAAAGCAATCTTCCCTCGGCCATCAATGAAGCAATGTGTAACAGTAAAAAAAATGTATGAAGCTTAAATAGGAAATAAGAAATGATTTATGCAGTTAATGTTAGAGTATATAAGTATCTGATGCATTAAGCATCTTACTGTAGTTTAGTTACACTTAGTTTAAGCCTTGCATTGCAGGCTAATGACAGCTGTCAGGTTGTGTACAGCTGTCGTACTACCTCATGACCCTATATTTACTTGTATCCCCTTGTGACTTGAACTCTAACAAGAAAAAACAGATTCAGCTACAGAGTTAGTTACAACTCTCTCTTCTCTCTGAGTTTTTCAAGCTTTTCACATTCATCAATGGTGATTCCTGTTTCCAACAGTTTAGAACTAGGAGAAAATAGTAGAAATAGTCAGAAGTTCAATTGACCAGTATTACCCTCTGTCCACAGGTCCGGGCCTATAAGATCCATCAATCTGGAGGCCATTCTGATTGTCACCTTTGAGTGACCTTGTTCTTCGAGACAGAGGTTGTGAACTATGCGCAGTAAGTGCAACAGAAATGGTGGTGGGAACGTCGTCGTCATTCTCCAGCATAGTTGAGCCTGAGGCACTGCACACAAAAGAGTTCAAACACAATATATCATAACATCAGTTCAAAACAAATAAACAGTACAATTACATTAAAAATTACATTAAATTGGCAGTCAGATCAAAAGTTCGCTGTACATTTAAGCGCCGTGATATAAAAATGTTTTCACATAGAAACAAATGCAAACAAAATACAAGAGAAATTCACAAAAGAGCAAAATAGAGCTTCAGAGTTTGCTTGAGAATAGCATGTTAAGAGAAAAATATAAAGCAAAGATGAGCCACCACTAAAATAGCATTTCAGAAGCATATACTCTAAATGCCTTTGCAAAAAAACAAAAAAAATATGTACTCCAATATCTCACAGCATCATGATATAAGTAAGAGATAGAAATGGAAAAACAAATACCTATATTCACCTTTGTTGTATAAATGTGCATGTAAATCCTCCAAAATCTTATAAAAGAGAACTCCACGCAACTTTGTTAACTCAGAACGGATATCTTGGAGTGCCCCAACCTAGGCCACCATCAAACATAATTATGGCATACAAATAGAAATGTTCATAGAGATGATTAAATAAATGGAAAAATATTATCAAAGAGGGAGAGAGAGCATTCTGAAGCAATAATAACCTAAAGAAGGGATGTACATTAGTTGTATACTACACAGGTTCGAAACAAGCTAAACAAGTGGAAATTTTATAACTGACTGTTGGCACTTCATTCGATATGCTAGAAGATATGGTTAAGTTTAGTGACTCTCACTAGTGTTTCAATCTCAAACTAATGGTAATTTTAAGGGAAAATACATTTCTAATATGCATAGAGATGCAAAAGTTTTGCTTATACGCTTGTGCTTTTTAGCATTATTGACTTTTTTCTTTGGATTCAGGATACAGTCACATTTGCATTTTCTTTGAACAATAAACTATTTCTACCAAAGAACAAACACACAAATACAATACGTAACAAAAAATAAGCCTTCCACACAAAACACTGAAAATAAAATAATGATATAGTAAGTTGAAAACCTACAGTTTGGAGACCTCGCTCAAGCATCATAATGGATTGCACATGCAATTGAACTGCAGCATAATATTGCTTCTCTGCAATGAGTTTCTCAATACGAGCTGGAACCTGCAACTTAGATAATTATAATCAAAAACCTATATAAAACAGTAAAAGTTTTAAACAGAGTAGTTTAAAAGAAAGCATGTGCTAAATTTATCATATGAAAAAACATTCAACATAAATACCATTAATTTATTACACACAAATGTATGCATTTATGCGGATAACTTGTTCTCACAGTATTTTTTACACAAATTGTGCGGTCTTAGTACAGTGCTCGAGCATTCAGGTCATGTAGTTCTTTGACAAAGTGACCAAACGTCTATAGTTCTTTGCCATCATTGTTCCCCAATCTTAAATTCAAATTTCAATTCATGATATTTAGTTTTGGAAGCAGATAATTACTGGCTTCCATTTTATATCCACTCCAAGCGCAATGTGCTTTTACACAAGTTGTAGTGTTTAAAGCAGCAAACAATTCTTGTTCCTTGACTGAACAAATTAAGTTTTAAGATCAAGCGGTTCTTTGACAGCAGAAAAACACAGAAAATTCAAATAGATGGCAAAGTATACATGACTACTTCTGCTTTTGTAATTGAAGGAGCATACGGTATGATGAAACTGCAAATGCAGTCATGTAAATTCATATAATTGCTTAATAAAAAAAAATGCACAGGTAGCCTAAAGAAAACCATACTCGGGACATACAAAACCAGACCATCTAGCATGAGTTTAAATGCTGGTTGAGAGACATCTTTATTCCAATCAACTGACCAAAGTCACACAATTACACCAAGCACTGTCCAAACTAAAAAAACGAACCTTAGCAATGTCTTCGATTTGATCCAGTAAGGAGATTATGTGTCGTAATGTGACCGATCGATACCATAATTGATGCAATTGCTTGTTGCGGGCACTAAGGTGCTTCTTGGCCTCTGCCAAATCTACCTTTAATACACCTATACTTTCAGTGGATTCACTAAAAAGCCTCAAGATCTGGAGATAAACAAAATATTTAGAAAACTGTAATTTATAATATAAAGAGACAGTTCTAATTCAGCAACACTCAAGATTTAAACAAGATGAAAGGAGGAGGAAGTAGTTACTGAAATCCAGTTATAATTGGAATTTAAAACCAATAAACATTCGATATTTTTGTAACCAAAAATAGTTCTGATTGCAGTTAATTAGATTTTATTAAATTAAATATCGACATAAAATATCCATCACGACTTTAGTTTTATAAAATGCAAGAACTCCCAACTAAGATTGTTTCGTTGTTTCCTATATGTCAGCCTTGTATTTAATCATATAAGACAAGACATCATAACAGAAAGCGCCTTTATATTGTAATAATGAAGATCGTACAAAATCAATAAAATATTTTATCAAATACAGCAGCAGCAACAACAACCAAGCATTATCTCATTAAGTGGGCTTGGGTATATCGATCAAACGACACCATGAGGTTTTATCATATATCATATCTCTACCCAACTCATCAATCTCTAGATCTTTCTTAATAGTTTCTCTTATAATTTTTTTAGGTCTTCCTCTACCTGACTGCCTCTAATGATTTGACTGCCCTCCATTTCATCTACTCTCTTTACTATAAAATCTATAGGTCTTATTTGTGCATACCCAAACCACCCAAACAGAGTTTCCACCATCTTTTCTACGATAGGTATTACCCCAGCTCTCTCTCTCTCTCCAATCCTATCATGTCTGGTCTTACCACACATCCAACAAAACATCCTCATCTCCGCTGTGCTTATCTTATTCTCATTTTGGTTCTTTTACCACCCAACATTCCATCTTATACAACATCGCCGATTTTACAGTTGTGTGATAAAATTTTCCCTTCAGCTTGAGAATTACATAGAAACCTGACGCCATCCTCCATTTCAACTACCCTGCTTGAATTTGATGGTTTACAGGAAGGAAAAAAGGCAGTAAAAGAAAAACGTAATGGTATTACGGAATATAACAGATTGAAGGGTGGGTAAGTGGGTGGTTGGTGAACATGAGCAGCAGAAATAGAATTAAGATTAAAAGATGCATAACCACAAATGCTTGAAACGAAGCCGACAACCAAGTATTTTTCCTTGTCTTTTAGTTCCATAATTTAAGAAAAAGAGAGATGATGAAAAAAGTGTTAAAATATGGGAAGAAGTAGCAGCTGCTATGACTACGATCTAATCTTGACAGCACAAGAAATGGAAAGGAAAGAAAAAAATTGTATAATGTGACAATAGATCTAGTGACCTACACATGAATATACAATCAAGACCCAGTGTTCCAATGTATATTCATTAAATTAATCATAGAAAATGAAATTTTCAGAAACCTGGGAATAGTTTTGGATAGCTCTGTTGAAACCGCTATGATAAGATTGTACAACTTCATCCACAACCTCCTCAATAACATCACTTTGCTCCTTCAAAAATTGTGCGGCAGCATCACGGTCTTTTGATGTCAAAATATGAACAACATGAGGTAACGAATCAAAACGAGCAGCAGTCCAAGTCTCATCGATCCTAGAGATTTCTTCTCTCAGATACTGCATTCAAATGGCAAAAGAAAGACTCAGATTGTCATGAATGAGTACTCAGTGCAACATATGATAAGTGCAGTAGAAATGCAATTACAATGGAAGTTCCAGAGCGGAAAAAAAAAAAAAAAAAAAACACTAATCTATAAATTTGCGGTAAAAACATCTGCAGTACGAAAAACAAAAAATCATATATGCAATGCCTTATAAAAAATAAAAAATAAAAAAATACTCCTATAACGGTTGAAATAGAAAAATTATTAGGATTATGCTCTCTAATTATTATTGAAGGATATGAAACAGTTGCTGCAAAGAATCCTACATCAAAAAAATTGAGTAATCTCTGAAAAGGAGCAGATATATATAGCTTACAGCTTTTTCTGGAGGCAAAGGTAACTCGTCAAAAACTCCCATATTCAGCCTTCAATTCAATGTAATTGAGCTGCAATGCAAAAATGCAAGATAAAAGATAACAGAAAATTCAAAGTATTTTCGCACTATAATTGAGCTCTTGAGTGAAATTCAAACTATGCGGTTTAATCATATGAAAATTGAAAGTTGAAGAATGAGAATTCGAGATTTGAAGATCTTAAGAGTTATGCTAAGAATCGAAGATTCAGCGTGTGTTCGCTAAATCGATGGTTTTGAGAATGGAACTAACCTGTGATGAAGAAGAGAACGAAGATGGCGAAGAACGCGTGAGGAAAAGAAAAATCAAAAGAACGTAAATTTATTGACTAGCAGTATAGTATGGTAATAATCAAACGAACATTCCATCATTACATTTCAGATCATGTATTTTTTATTTATTTTTTTTGGATTAATTTCACATCATATTTTATCTTTTGTCAACCAAAAATTTTGTAACATTTTTCATAGTTACGAAATTACTTTCCTTTTTCATCTCTTTAAGAGATTGCAATTTTTTTTACAAAAACAAAACGATATTCATTCATTCAAATCTGATAGATACATCAGATACAAACTCACAGCACTCAAGTTAATAGCATACAACGGCAAAATGCCTACAAATAATATGATAAAACCTAAGTCATCGAAATACTCATACTTCTGGATCTGCAACGTTGACGCCCAAATCATTGATTGAATTTGTAATTGACTGTCGATCTTTCAATAGGAACTAAACGAACACCGCGGCAAAACGCGAAATCAAACGCCGCACTTAGACGACAAAATCACAAAAACCACAAAAGAAAAAACTAGATATATGTGAAAACCACTAATTTAGATTGGAAAAAAAAAAGGGAAAAAAATATGTAAATGAGTGATTTTAGGTCAAAAATGACCTAAAACCACCCCTCTTCGATGAACAAAGGAGAAAGAAAATTTAGAGAGAAGTTGAAGTTTCTCTCACTAGAAAACTAGTATAATTTGAGTGTTTCAACTTTTACAAATTTAAAATTAAATTGTTGAGTTTGCAAATTAGGATCCTATAAATACTTTTAATCTCCACAGTTAAGTTAACATATATTTTATAAATATTTTTTCAACCATATTTAAAATATTATAAAAAGATCGTCCATAAAGAGTATCGTAAAATTTGAATTTTAAGATTTCAGTGTTAAAAAAATAGTATTTAATTCAATTTTTTGTTAATTAATTTATGATTTTAATTTATTTATTTTGTCGATAAAATCATGATTTTAATTTTTTATCATGTGTAGGTTGCTTTGGAAGGGTAGCTGAGATTCAGTCTAAATACTCGACTTGTAAGTGTGTGATTCAGTCTAAATACTCAAAAGCTCATTAACAGGCTCAATATGGTCATTGATGGAAAAAATGCATGAAATTTGATAGACCAACTTTTTAATAACGAAATAATATAAACCTGTGAAAGCCTAGATACTGATTGTGATTTAGTGTTTTTTTTTTTTAAGTGGTGACAGTAGCAGTTTGCCTATGACATCAATTAATGAAGTGGAATTGCACACTTTTAATTTTCACAGCATTTAGTGATATACAGACTTTGGCATTCTACTCTTGCTGACAGTAGCAAGTAGAAGCAATTATAAAGCACCCCATAATTCTCCTCCTACCAATAACCCAACAATAGACTGACAAATACAGATTTAGATCATGTAATGTACTGAACAAAACAATAATTTGTGTGATATCAGATAACAGTGCAGTACTTGTGAAAGTTGTGATCTCTTTGTTCCTTTGCCTCGTCAAGTAATCAACTAATGACTTCTGAACATAGGAGTGGAAAGACAACCAACAGTTTAAAGTAAAGCGGAAGAGAAAAGGGATGCTATAAACCATCAGGGGTAATAAGCAATCAAACAAATACATCACAGGTAGTAATTTCAATAGTAGGTGTGTATAAAACCAAAGAGAAAAAGAGAAAAAATAACAAATGTGGTATATTTGCAAAAGATATCAGATGGCATACAGTAGTCGTGGTCTATTTGCTCCTTTGCCTCATCAAGTAATCAAGTAATAATCAACTGATGACTTCTAAACATAGGAATGGAAAGACAACTTTCAGTTTCATGTAATTTGTAAAAGTGTAGTTAAAAGGAAAGGAATGCACAGACAAAGTGAAAGTCTAACCAAACCTACTAATAAAAGGGAAGGAATGTATTGAACGCTAAGAGGAAAAGAATGTATTAAACCATCAAGGACAATAATATGTTTCCACCTTTCGTGTCTCGAAGGGAGAAATTACTTTGAATAAGCAACAACCATTAAACATCAGTTAGAAGACTCAGATACAGGCACACACGGAATGAAGAATAATAAGCATGCTACATAGGTCAGTAAATGTAGAAAAATGGACGGTGAAACCAGTGCTCACCCTCCATTTTTCTTTCCACCTTCCTTCCAAAACATAACTTAAATTCAATTCTTTTCTTTCTCCTATTTAATCTATTTTTCTTGTGTATCTAAATTAGCAACAATAATAGCAAATCTACAATAATCATTCAACGAAGGTAGTCTTAAAATTAAATTGTCATAATAGAAATCTCATAAAAGAGGTTTGTTAACCTTCTCTATATACCATAACTTACTTTTAGAAATCGAGTTGCACAGAGCAAAGTCAGATAAGTATCCAATTAACAGAACAAACGAACATTACAAACCATCATTGCTATAACTAGTAATCTGGTGGTGGTCACATAACATCAAAGCAAAAATTACTGCTATCTTTTTTTTCTTTTTCTTTTTCTGATGACAAATATAACTAACGTGAAAGGGAAAATTCTTAACTATAACTACAAATTCCTAAGCTTTTTAAATGAAAATGATGTTAAAGGGAAAAATAAAATCAGTAAAACAAAACCATATTTACAATGAGTCCCAAAAATAATCATTATAGAATGCTAAGAATCACTTCATTCTGGTAAAAATATCGTAATGATTTGTAGTTTGGTAGCATTTAGTCAAATATTGTGCAAACCTAATGACATAAACACAACTTATTGAGAGGGATGTACTATACCCGGATAAAATAAAAGGAGAAAGGAGAATTGCAGAAACAAAAGAAAATAACTTTCAATCATGAGATAAGACCACATATTTTGCTGGAATCGAACAGCCGTGGTAGATTTTTTATATCTAAAGTAAGAGTAATGCCCTTGACTATACAGTGTCTCCTACTAATCGTCAAAACTTGGGAAGAGAATAGATAACTCAAAACATGGCTTGTGCATTCATTTCCTGGAACAACATGATTGAACTAGCTCTCCATCACTCCAATAGGATTTAGTACCTTATGATGAAAATGATTTTCCACGGAGTTGCAGCAAAGCCGACTAATCGTCAAAACTTGGGAAGAGAATAGATAACTCAAAACATGGCTTGTGCTTTCATTTCCTGGTACAACATGATTGAACTATCTCTCGATCACTCCAATAGGATTTAGTGCCTTATGATAAAAATGATTTTCCACGGAGTTGTAAATTTCAACTAGAACAAGAGCCAAATTTTCTCATTAGTTCTATATTTTCAGCAATGGTTGATCCAGGAGTTCCGATAAAACCAAGAGATGCACAACTGCATACAGTCTGCTCAACATAAAGAAGAACATCAGGTAATATCTGATTGGAGCAATACTTTTTACCAATTCTAGAATCTGAATTTGGAATAAACCTCTGTCCGTAACCTGCTGTGGTTAGTTTTTTGGCTGCTTGCATAATTAGCTGATCATCCTCTCTTAAGAAATGGACCTTATAGTTATGTGCATCACCAGTTAAATCACCTAAATAAGTACCAGTCCAATTATTTCTTGGAAGATCAGTCATTACAAAAATGTGTATGGGTAGATGGCCTTTCTGCATCAAAGATTCTAATTTTTGCCTTAACCCATCAAATGTAGCCTTATGATGATTCTTAAACTGCCCATCCAGTAATCTAAGCTGCACACAAAGAAATGGAGCTTTAATGGTTGCTTTAGCAAACTCCTTTCCGGCATTCATAACTTCTGGGACATATGGAAGAAACTTAATCTTCTCCATCAAAGATAAAAACCTCTGGTCCTGATGAGATTCATGAATATCAATATATGACTCGGAACCTTTGTATGGAGCTGAGAAAAGGCTTCCAAATGCTAGCATTGAAGCTGATTCAACTTTAGAACCGGGACCAAGTGTCCTAAATACATCCCTCCGTCTCCTAACATATGATATCTTCTTTCTCTGCTTCAGCTGTTCGTCGGGTTGGAATGAATCCAACATGCCATCCTCATGACCGTCTACATGGTAAGTCCACACTGTAGTTCTGCAATCTTCATTGATAGCGTATATACACTTTGCAATATTCCCATGAAACCCTGCTAGCAAGGATCCACATTGCTTTAGGCTTTTAGAAACAGAGGGCTGTGACTTTGGATCATTATTACAAGCCAAATCTAAGCTGATGCCACACCATATCGAAACAAAATCCCTCAAATCAATAACTCGAACAAGACTAGAAGAAACTAAAGACGAGATATCTATAATTTCAGCAATGGAGACATACCTGCAAGAAAAGAATGGACGAAAACTTAAAATTCATACAGATGACCAAGTGCAGTGTAGTTTCCATGATAGAAAGATGTAACTCAAACCCTAAAATCACAGTATAGAAGTTACAGACATTGCTATTATTACGAGATAAAAGGAAATTAACTCAATTACATATAAAAAAAATCCATTAGAAAAATTTTATATATCAGAGTAACTATGCTGTGCGAAAAATCATGGAATAGAAATGAGCAATGTTATCAATATCCAAGGTCCGCTTGGATTTGCTTATTTAAGCCTATCTTACATAAGCACTTTGAAGATTGTTTGGAAGTGATTGTGGAAACAACTTATTTATGACATGTTGATAAGTTGTTTTTAACTTATTTCCATAAATTCTCCCGAATAGCTTACGGAAACAACTCATACCTTATATGAAAACAAATTGACTTTATTTTATCCTTTGTTATAAAAATAACTTATACATAAGCATTTATGCTATAAGAGTTAATTAAATTGTGTATCCAAACATAATCCTAATTTCAAATTGAAAATAGCATACATACAACTTGGCTCCAATTTGTAGTTACTGAATCGTGAGTTAAAAGAAATCATCTAGTAAGAGGTTAACACAAAAGATAAAATATAAGCATTTCTTGCAGCCTACTTCACCAGAAATGGACAATTTTTCGACAAAACAAACTAACCTTCCAGCGCGAAGAAGCTCGATGACATGATCCCAAACAGAAATCCGAATATCATTGGGTTCGACAACGCGAAACTTAGGACAACTACCTAAAGCAACAGCATGATGATCCAAAATAGGAGGAACAATCAAAGTTCGATTAAGTATCCCAGCGATCAAAAAAGCGTGTTTAAATTCTGAAAGCTGGTTGCTGAATCCACTGTGAGGTGCATACCACATGAATTTCTCGCTTAATGCAAGAGCTTGGGAAGAGCATTGAAGTGTGTGTGATTTTGTTCGGGAGAATTCAGTGAAATGAGAATCGCGTTTGGCGTAATAGTAATAAAGAAAAAGGAATGAAAAGAATGTGGCAGAGAGGGTTATGGGAATGAGTGGGAATTTGTAATGTGGTTTTCTTTTAGGTAACATTTTGTTAGGGTTTAATGCTATTCAAATTCAAGTTGAAGATTTAAGAGTTAGGTTCGGAATCGAAGATTCGATGTGTGTGCGTTTTGGTTTTGAGAATGGAACGAGTCTGTGATGATGAAAGCTATGAGAGAGATGAAGAGATCGAAGATGGTGAGGTTGAGAGACCACGCGCCAGGAAGAGTAAAATCCAGATATGTTCAGCGGAAGATTAAGGCTGTGTTTGGTAAAAAAAAACGCAGATAACCGATAATTAGCTTATAACCGATAAACTTATACTACCATATAAATAAACTAACTTAAAGTTGTTACTAATGACCTATAAATTTGCTGATTGAATTTATAGAGTTCGATGAATTTAGGGATTAAATATGAAATAATATAAAAAAATGTGCATTTAATTAATTTTTACTTTTCAACTAAGATTGCAAAACTAAAATGAAGATAGAAAATGATAAGTTTTCGCTTCTTCAAAAAAAGAAAATGATAAGTTTTAAGTTATAAGCTACTTGTATTAGCTTATCAAAAATCGTTATAAGCTCGTGAATGAGCAATAAGTTCGTGTAAAAATGACAGTTAACATATTTTTTTAATCATATAGTTACATGAGCTTGTACCTAAGCTCATCTTTATGTCTTACCAAATAAACATTAAATTCTTCTACAACTTTTCTAGCCGCCACACTCATCCCTTCGTCCGAACCCCTTGTTTCACGATGTAGAGATTTTTGATGGTGGTGCGAAGATGGACGGGCATCTGTACCACCATCCTTTCCAGATCTCCGACCGACGTCCCTGCTTCTTCTCAAATGTGCGGTGTTGGCGTTCAATTTGGTCGTGGATTTGCTCTTGGGTTGCTAAACGTTCTGTTACTTTATCAATATCAGAACGTGATCCTGTTTGCAAGGAGAAAATTCAATGTCACCTTCGTTTTCGGCGGCGGTTCACTAATTTGCTCCTATTTCTCATCCGGTGGTGGGTTTTGTCACCGCCACGACTGCTCCGGCAATGCCTTCTGCTAATAGTGTTGGTGCCATTGGTTTCCTCATACGATGGTGGTTTGATTTCGATTGAACCCATGTTGTCGCCGCAGGTTTTATGTTGTAGTTAGATCCGCTTCTAGTGTGTATCTGATTTTGAAATCTTGGATTGTGGTGGTTCAAGACCAGTGTTGGTTTCTCTCAGTTCTTATGACTGATTTTGTGCTCATCTCGCTTTTGTTTCCTGATTCCATTTCAGATCTGTTGAGTTCTGCAGGTTACAAAGTTTATGGGGTAGCATCTATCGTGCAGGAGTAATCGTAATTGGGAAATGGCCTTAAATCCATCTCAATCCTTTGTGATTGAACTCAGACAATTGGTTACTACGTTGACGTGTTCTAATGATCTGATTCCGATGGTTTGGCTTGAAAGTGTGATTATAGCTTGTTGTTATTTTGCAGGGAGTTGAGGGATCCTGGATCGCTTTTGTGTTGGCAGACAATCCATACGCCAGTTTAGATTCACCATTTTCTTTGTTGACTTTGACGATGGGGCTCGAAAGGGTCGTTTTGCTTGCTGCTATTTTGTTGCAAGGAGTTGATGGTACATGGATTCGCTTCCGTGTTGACGGACGGTCCAATCACCACAATGACCACCTTTGATTAGTTTTAGGATTAATTAAAGGCTCATCCACTAGTGTTGTTTTAATTTTTGTATCACCTTTTTGGGGTCGACCTGCACTTTTGTGTGGATGTCCTGGGTTAGGTTTATGTCCCCCCAGTTTTTTTATGTATTTTTTTCTTTTTTTTTAAATAATATATATGAGTACAAATGATTAGAGTCTAGTTGGGACACCTTCTATTCTCTTTTTATTTTGTGCCCGACTTAGCAAAAAAAAAAAAAAATAGACATTAAATTGGGAACAAATCTTCGATTTTTATTTTTATTTTTTTCCTTTAAAGAGACTTTCATAATCCGGAGTTCAACCATAATGTAAATATAATTTTATCAAGAGTTTATTAGGGAATTAAATTTTGGTTCTCCTAAATAATTCGTCATTTTATAGAGTAAATTGGTCATTTGAATTAAATTGATTGTCAATAAACCTTCAATTTAGTTTTTTTTTTTTTTTTAATAAAAACCTTCAATCTAGTTCTAACTAATATGTGAACGTATAAGAATGATCTTATATTATTTTTTAAAATATGATGTTAATAAAATATATTCGTTGATTTTAAGAAGTGTATATATTTACATATTTGATGAAGACTAAATATATTTAACGTAAAAAAAAAAAATATTTACGACAAAATTTAAGTATACTTTTTATGGGCTTTTTGCGTGTTTAATAAATTTAAGTATAGTTTTTAAGTATAATTTTATTTTATTTTTATGGAGTTAGAAAATATACTTAAATTCTTATCCCGTGTGCCTCTTAAAAAAATAAAATTAATCCCGTGTTTTTTTTATATTTATCAGTGACAAATATTTGTCTCATATTTTTATAATATTTATTAGTGATAATATTTTCATATTTTTTTATATTTTTATTGGTTATAAATATTTGTCTCGTGTTTTATATATATATATATTGAAGGAAAGCAATAAAAATACTTGTCGCTTTTTTTATATTTATTAATAACAAATATTTGTCCCGTGTTTTTTTATATATTCATCAGAGACAAATTTTATATCAATAGAACTTTTATTTTTAAGATGAAAAATACATTTTATTTTAAAACAATAATATGGATTCTAACTTTACTTTAAAAAATAGATTTTTCATTTGTATATTTTTTTATGGGTTTTTAAATGCATTTCTTAAATAACCGTGATTGTAAACATTGATCTCGTTAGAGGTAGTATATAGAAAACTTGAGAACAACTTTACCCACTCTCTATATTTTTAAAAATCACACGTGATTTTAAAAATGTACTTCCGACACTAGGTTACAGGCAGTAGTCTCAACTATTACTTGGTAAAGTCATTGCTTTAGGCCCCAGTTTTTTTTTTTTACAGTGTGTGTGCATGCGTGCGCGTGCGTGCGAGAGGAGGGGGAATTGACTATTGTATAATCCGACAAATGCTTTTTGCTTAAATATTGAGTAATTGTCTAATGTATAATCCGACTGATGTTATATAGCATAGTTGCCTATATAATTGCCATTGCATATTAGTACACATATATTTAAAGATATTCATATGATATAGGCTTTTAAACATACTAGTATACCGAATTAAGCTTTAAAAAGATAAAGCTCATGCCTAAAAAGTAAGCATGTGACGGGACGCATGTCAGCCTTAGGCCTTAAAAATTTGATAGGCGGGGCTAAGGCCTTGCAAAGTCTAACTCAACTTACCTTGTTTTCACCATAAGTGTTATAAGCTATATTAATTTGTTTGAAAACTTAGCAGTGTGAACTTGAATTCACTTGTCACTTATAACACACTACTTTCCACATTGTCTTTTTTGTGCAGGTCATTTGACCAAAAAGAGTGATATATACAGTTTTGGTGTTGTGCCCCTTGAAATTATGTCCGACAAACGTGGGTTGGACAACAACAGGCCATCTACGGAACACTGTTTAATTGAATCGGTCAAACCTTACCTCAACAATAAACGTCGGGTCTTCCAAGTTATGGATGCTTGCATTGAAGGCCAGTACACGGTGCATCAAGCAATGAAAGTAGCCGACCTTGCAGTTCGATGCCTGTCCATTGAACCAAGACTCAGACCAAAAATGGACGAGATTATAAGAGCATTGGAGGAACTTTATGGTTTTTTTGTTGACACGGCCAGAGGAGTTGGAAGCTCTCGAGATCAAAATATTAAAAGGAGTGTTCATAGCTCAAGGATTTCCGCTCTCAAGTCGGAAGCTCACATACCCGTCTTTCCACCCTTTTTAGTGCACTAGCACGTGTGAATTATGAACGATATTTTATATGAAAAATTATATTGATTAAAATTATAAGTACAAATATTTGTGACTTTTAAACGGTAACAAACCCAAAAAATCATGTTTATCTTTTTCGAGAACAACTATAATTTAACAAATATAATATAAATCTTTATCTTTTTTAACGGTACCAACAATATAACATTAACATAGAAAATTTTGTTTAAGGTTATAATTAGAATTATATAAAATTCAGCCCAAAATCTATATCACCTTCATATATAATATTGCTCCTATTGTAGTGGAATATTTCATATTTTAATGGTATTTAATTTTTTTAATTTAAATTTAAAATAATATCATTAAAGGATAAAATATAAAATAAAATAGTTTAAATGAAGGGTAAAATAGGTAATAAAAAGTCGGTCCAAACTCATGCATTTTAAGTCTTTTTGAGGGAGTGTTTTAAGTCTATTTTCTTTATAGTATAAATTATTTATAAGAAAAGAATGCATATTATTATTTAAAAATAAAATCCATTTTCTTAAATAAAATCAAGGATTAAATATGTTTTTAGTCCTTACATTTTGCGCCCCTTTGAAGAATAGTCCATACATTTCATTAAATGTTTTTAAAATCATCACGTTTTATCTCCGTTATCAAAATTAGTCTCTGCTGTTAATTCTCTAACGGAATGTTGATGTGGCAGTTAGTGGGTCTCAATTATTTTATGGTTAAATATGGTTTTGGTCCCTACATTTTGCGTGACTTTGAAGAATGGTCCTTATTATTTAAGGGATTTTAAAAACATTTATTGAAAAACAAAGAG